>JAEEGJ010003517.1_pt1 | contig 59523 bp, 16 predicted proteins | sample 8958761 | NCBI WGS metagenome assembly JAEEGJ01 (sample SAMN16246546, study PRJNA631951) | gut metagenome | biome: gut microbiome; feature: rumen; material: RS-attached | host: Bos | place: Iran: Karaj | collected 2018-10 | reverse complement strand
AATGTGCTTTGTGTCATTGACTTGGACACCGTGATGCCGAGTTTCGTCTTCTCCGATTTCGGCGATTTCCTGCGCTCGGCTGCCAACACCGGCGCGGAGGACGACCAAAATCTCGACAACATCCACTTCAACATGGCGATTTTCGAGGCCTTCGCGAAGGGCTATTTGGAAGGCACAAAATCGTTCCTGTTGCCGATTGAGAAAGAGAATTTGCCATACGCTGCAACGCTGTTCCCTTACATGCAGGCGGTGCGTTTTCTCACGGACTACATCAACGGCAACACCTATTACAAAATAAAATATGCCACCCACAATCTGGTGCGCACACGGGCACAATGGCGGTTGTTTGAGGAGTCGGTTTCTAAGTTGGAAGCTATGAAGGTGATAATTGACAGTTTTAGTTGTTAGTTGTCAGTTTGTAGTTGTCAGTTTGTAGTTGCCAGTTTGCAGTTGCCAGTTTGCAGTTGAATCTAAACTGAAAACTGATAACTGAAAACTGAAAACTCCTAACTATTAACTATCAACTCAATCTGTTTCGCTCGTATCTTCTTGGCAATAATGCGTTTGTTGCGATCAAGAACGTAAACCAGCGGTGTGGTTTCGATGTCATACAACCCCATCAATTCCGACGGAATTGTCCCTCCGGCCGGCCCCTCAGGGTTTAAGTCAATGGCAAGCACCGTGATTTCAGGATGTTGTTCGCAGACCGAGTCCAAATCCATCCTTTCCTGATGGCAGAGGTCGCAGGTGTGGTCAAAGAAGAAAAGCACTGTGTATTCGCTTTCAACAGACTGTAAATCAATGGAATCGTTTAGTTTGATGTCGGGGGCGGGGCTGAATAAGGCCAGTCGTCGCAGCCGCTCGGCCTTGTCGCGAATCAGGGCCAGGTTGGTTTCGTTCAAGTCCTTGATTTCCAATTGGGAGAAGTATTGGTCATAAAGCCAGACGAACACCTGGTCTTGGCTCATGTATTCGGGGTGTTGGTATTTCTCCAAGAGGTGCCAGAGGATGAAGTCGCGGAGGTCGGCATTGTCACCCGTCATTTCCACCAAACGACTGATTTCCAATGTGATGGAGTCGGGTAGGGGAGCGACCATTTTGTCGAAATAGAAGTCGAGTTGCGCGGCCAGAATGGGGTTTTCGTCCGTTGGCCCGTCGAAGGTTTCTATGCCGTCCCAAAAATGAGTGTTTTGGGCTTGGAGTTTGAACAAAGGCAAAACCAAAAACAGAATTACTATTGGAATTCTCGATTTCATTTTTTAATCAATTCCAAAAAATCTTTCAAATTGATGACATCAACCGTTGGAAATGTGTTTTTCAAACGAAGCACATCAAAATGATGGTCGTTGGTCACCACATATCTTGCAGCGGCGGCGATGGCACAATCCACAAACTTGTTGTCGTCAGGGTCGGTATGAATTAAATGGAATTGATAATAAGGGGTGATGAATTCTACAAATGGACTTTCGATGATGGTTTTCACCACTAAAGCAGCCGTTCTTTCATCGGTCAGCTTTTGAAGGACCTCCATGTATTCCTCAATGATTTCATTGGAAACACATAAGGTGTTTTCGCCAGTAAGAAAAGACTCCCAAACGATGCGGAAGGGGCTTCTTTTAGGGATGCTCTGAATGAGACAATTGGTGTCAAGGACGACGCGCATGGGGGATTAATTCAGTTGGTGAAGGTCCATTTCGTTGATTTCGTCAAGCCGTTTTTGGTCAAGCACGCCAGCATCCCAAAGCTCATCCAGACGTTCGTCCATTTTTTTGGAATAGTAATGGAAAAGAAGATTTTTCAATTCGTTAAGTTCTTCTTCGGTTTTCATGTATTGGAACATCTTCAGGAGATGGATTTGGGTGGGCGTAAAAACCGTGGTTCGCATTTCTGTCATGTCTTTCTGTTTTTGTTTCTGGCGGCAAAAATAATCAGTTTTTTTGAAATTGGGAACATTTCGCTACATTTGCAGCGTTATTATTATGGAATAACTTATGAAAAAGATAGTTTTGCTTTGTTTTGTCTGTTTTGTGACCATAAAGACCGTTTCAGCCCAAGCTTCCATCCGCGTGGCTTTCTGGAACATGGAGAACTTCTTCGACCCCTTCGTGGACAGCACCAAAACCTACAACGCTTTCACCGAGGACGGGATGCAGCACTGGACGAAATCGAGGTTTTACAAGAAGCGCAACAACATGTACAAGGCTATTCTCGCCCTGTCGGAGAACCGTCCCATCGGCATTTTTGGGATGTGCGAGGTGGAAAACGAATATGTCCTGAGCGCGATTTTCGAGCAAACGCCCCTAAAAAAACACAACTACCGCTTTGTGCACTATGAAGGTCCCGACAAGCGCGGCATCGACCCGGCCATCGTGTATTCTCTCGACCATTTTATGCTGGTGGAAAGCGCTGTGTTTCCGTATTTTAACCCAGAGGATACGGCGTATCATTCGCGAGATATTCTTTATGCAAAGTTTATCGCAAAAGAGGGCGTCCCTTCGCGTCCTTCGACAAGCTCAGGAACCAGCTCGGGGACTTTAGCTCCAGCGGCGGTCGTTGAGCCTGTCGAAATGCCGCCTCTTGTGGCTGATACGATTCATGTCTTCGTCAATCACTGGCCGTCAAGGTATAGCGGCGAGTTGGAAACGGTCGGCTCACGGTCGTGCTCGGCGGCGATTTTGCGGGGTAAGGTCGATTCGATTTGTGCCTCCATGCCCGAAGGCTATCAAGCCAAAATCATCATGATGGGCGACCTGAACGACTGTCCCACCGACCCGAGTGTCTACGATGTGCTTCGGGCGCGGCACCCCTCTGAAATGGAAAACGGCTGCCTGATTAATCTGTTCGGCAAAGCTGACGGTTTGGGCTTTGAGGGCACCTTGAAGCATCAGGAGGACTGGCAGATTTGCGACCAAATCATCGTCACGGAGGGCGTGATAGGGGACAGGGAAGGTCTTCATTATCAGGAAGGTAGTGCAAGGATTTTCCATGCCGATTTTCTTTTTGAGGACGATGAGACCTATCACGGGAAGAAACTGTTCCGCACCTACGTCGGCCCACGATATTTCGGCGGCTTCAGCGACCATCTTCCCGTTTACTTGGATTTGGTCAAGTGAATTTGGAAAGGAGCCGGTTGGCGACTTTCCTTGTTGAGACAAGTTTTGCCAGTTTTGAAGGTTTTGTGACAATAACAATTGCCATTCCAACAAAATACACTACTTTTGCCGCGCAAAAACACTCGCCATGTGGGTAATCCTTTCCCTGACTTCAGCCTTCCTTTTGGGCTTCTACGACATCTTCAAGAAACAGACTGTCGTGGGCAACGCCATCATTCCCGTTTTGTTCTACAGCACCATGATCAGCGGGGCGTTATTTCTGCCGTTTGTGCTGCTATCTTCCTTTAAACCAGATGTTTTCACAGGCGGTTTCCTGTCGAAGCTCTACATTGAGCCGCTGACGGCAAGGCAGCACCTTTTGATATTGGGCAAGACCGCTCTTATCCTCGCCTCGTGGATGTTCAGCTACTCGGCCATGAAACACCTGCCCATCACTGTGGTGGGACCCGTCAATCAGCTGCGACCAGCCATCACTGTCATCTTGATGTTTATTGTTTTTCGTGAGAGCTTGACTTGGCTTCAAGGGACAGGTGTGGTTTTGGCCATCATATCCTTCTACTTTATGAACCGTTCAGGTAAGTTGGAGGGTATCAATTTCAGGTCGGACAAATGGGTCTATATGTTGCTCGGTTCGGCGGTTTTGGTGGCCTTGAGCGGCGTTTACGACAAGTTTTTGCTCAGCAAGGAGAACATTTCGCCCTCTACCATCCAGGCTTGGTACACGATTTACGACTTCTTGATGATGGCGGTGTTGTTCTTCCTGATATGGTTCCCGCAGCGACAAAAACAGCCCTTTGAATGGCGTTGGGGCATTGTTGCCATGGCGGTGTTTGTCACCGTGGCCGATGTCATCTATCTCACTGGCTTGAAGCAAGAAGCCGCCGTGGTGGTGCTTATCCCGCTCATTCTCTATGGCGTGCGTCTCGTCGTGTCGTTCGTCTATGGCATCTTCGGCTTCAAGGAGCAGAACATCCGCAGTAAAATCATCCCGCTGTTGATGGTCCTCGCAGCACTGGTTTGCCTTTGTATTTAAAGCAATTATAGGTCTTTGAGGCCATGTCATCCCAACGTTGCCTAGGCAAAAACGGAAATTTTCCATAAATCAATTTGTTCAAGTTTCGCACATCCCTAAGGGATGCATAAGGTTGATGCTGTTTGTTTTACCGATAGCAAATCCCTACGGGATTAGTCGGACGCTATGGCAGGGCATCCCATCGGGATGCACGTTCGGTAAAAAAACGAAACCTCGGGACAACAGCATCCCATCGGGATGCACCACAACTAGCGAAACTTGAATCAATTTAAAGTAGACATTATGGGGCTTAGGCCCGAATAGGATGGGTGTTCAAAAAGTGGAGACCCATATCTCAACTTTTTCTAGGGTATAGGTCAGGGCAGCGATACCCATATCTCCCTCCAGGCCTGAAGAACAACCATGTTTGAGAGCGGGGATCTATGGCATCAAAGGCCGTCTTGCTAGAAGCTGCCGTGCATAGATTGACAAAGTCAATGACATCGGTGGGCTTGTTTGTGCATATGGCGCAGCCATTTAGCATAAAATTTGATAATAATAATAATTAATATATTTATAGAGGAAAATTGTTTATTTTTGCACGCTTTTACGAGGCTGTAGAAATTGTTTATAAATTGAAAATGAAGAGAATAAATATGATAATTAACGGTAACTATCAAAAATTGTGTCAATGTTGTGGCAGATTTGCCCTTCTGGTTGTACTTTTCTTGAACCCGCTTTGGGCTTTGGCGCAGGATCCAATCACAGACCTGAGTTCAATTGCCGTTGACCCAACCGGTAGTTATATCATCAATTCCGATATTAACGCTACTGGCTTTTCCACAATAGCAACGTTTAGTGGTACCCTGGAAGCGGCCATTAACCCTCAGACAAAGATGCCTTACCGCATCCAAAACCTCAGCGCTCCTCTTTTCACTACGCTCACTGGCACAGTGAAGAACTTGGTAATTGAAAATGTGAGCATCAGTAGTGGCACCAATGTGGGTGCCATAGCCTGTACTGCTGAAGGTTCGGCGCGCATCTACAATGTCGGCATCCTCGCTGGTTCGGTGAGCGGCTCAAACTATGTCGGTGGCCTTGTGGGTCTTCTGGATGGCACCGCCCGTGTTGTTAACTGCTACAGCTATGCCGATATTACTGGCGGCTCCGAAAAAGCGGGCATCGTGGGTTATAACAATTACGCTTCAAAATACGACGATCTCAAGACCATGGTGATGAACTGCATGTTTTATGGGAATATTGCAGTTGGCGGCACTATATCTCCTATTTATGGTGGCTATGAAATCAGCAACGAGAGCAGCTCGCGGTTGAACAACTATAACTACTATCTCTACGAAGCGCCTTTCAGCTTTAATAACACTACACAAACTCCGATCTTCTCTAAATATAACCGTGCTTTAGCCGCCGAGGAACGTTACCTGGTGCGCTGGGAGTTCTACCGCTATCTGGTCAACTCCACTCGTGAGCTGGCCAGCTGGTATGTGTTTGGCTCCGTCCAGACCGATGCGCAAACCAAGCTGCTCAAGTGGGTGCTTGACAAGAGCATTGCGAAATACCCCATCCTGAAAGAACAAGGCAAGTATCCTTCAGTAGTCAACTATGACCCCGACTATACCAACGATCCCGAAACCGGTGCAAAAATCGCCCGCACCAGCAGCACCCTTGGGGTGAACCAAGGTAAAGACCTCGGCACCACCGTGACCGTGACCATCAGCGGTACCCAAACCTCTGGTGGACAAACATGGCCAGCAGATGCAGCAATAACCCAGACCACACCTCTTACGCTTCATTGCATTGACAAGGACATCGCTAACTACAACTTCAATTACAACAAGATACAACTGCCCTACTATAACGATGTGGGTACTGGCAATTACACCCACAACCGTGTGGTTACCGGCTGGAAAATCACCAGCATCACCGCCGTGGCAGGTGACCCCTACACTTCGGCACACTATACTGGCGCCAACTATGACTTTCCATACTACAACTTTGCCGACCGCAAAAGTTCCAACAAGGATCTCTATACAGTAAGTGGCCGTGTGTTCTCGCAGGGCGCCTACTTCGATGTGCCCGATGGCGTTACAGCCATCACCATCGAACCTTATTGGGCCTGCGCCGCCTATCTCTCTGATGATGGATATGATGCATACTACAGTGGTAGCGGTACTAGTTCATACAGCGTTAATTCAACGACGGGCATCTTCGGAACGCGCTACACCAACGGCACTTCCACGTTCAACGGTAGCGACCAGCTGGTTTATACCACTATGGGCAATGCCCTAAGCCGTTTGGATGGATTGGGACGCAGTACATCTACATCCATCTACGATTATGCCGTTGTGCTGGTGGGCAACTATCACATGAAAGGTATGCCGGAGAACACGGAGAAACATTTCACGGTTATGTCGGTTGACTTCAACCAAGACAACGAACCTGACTATAGTCTGATTACCCATTCCGGAAAGCAAGAAAAAGTATCCCCGATGCGTTTCGACTTTATCAATGTGCCCAATGCCGCCATGGCCCATAAGATAACAAACTATACCTATATGGGCATTGTTGGTAACATCAAGCCAAAGGGCTGGTTCGAGACCACCAATACCACCACTATCCGTTTTTCTCAGTATGAATACGACAGCGAGAACAAAAGCCTTAATGAGCCACTGATTCTTATGGGCGGTCTGATTGACATGTTCACTTCCACCAACGGTAATGAAGGGTCTACCACGCATACAAAATACATTCTGGTGGGAGGAAATGTGTGGTTCCAGGTGTTTAACAACGGTTGTCACATGGATAAAAAGACAACGCAAACCCCTCATCGTCCCATTTCGGTTTGCGGTGGCGACTATGACAAATTCTACCTGTCTGGCTATCTGCGGCCTGAGGCGTCTGCTTGGACCCCGGAGGACGGCGGGAAGAATGCGGAGTGCTATATCAGTGGCGGTCGTTTTGGTGAGGTGGCCGGTGCTGGTTATGAACCTATTGCCGGCGATGTCACTTGGCAAATTTATGATGCCGACATGGAGAGTTTCTACGGAGGAGGCATCAACGACAACAAGCCCGTTGCAGGCAACATCACCACAGTCATCCGAGGCAGTCGGGTTGGCTCATTTTGCGGTGGTCCCAAATTCGGTAATATGAGCGACAACACGTCCGTGCAAACCACTGCTTCCGACTGCACCTTCGGCACCTTCTTTGGAGCCGGCTATGGCGGCACGGCCTTCGCCAGAAAGAATGTATATAACCATTATCAAACGCTTAACTACAATTGGAACGGTTCAACTGAAAATGAGTATATTGCGCCAAAGTTCACTAGAACAGACCAAGATCATCATCGTGGAACCTATAAAAGTGATTTAGGAATTTCGGTCAACTACGACTACAAGAACTTCGAAGGTTCCAACGTGAAAACCGTAGGTTATCTCTTCGTCAATTACGCATCACTCTCGTTGGCGCTGACACATGACGTAACCTCCTCGCTTACTGATTGCACCATCACCAACAACTTTTATGGTGGCGGAAGCCTCGGAAAAGTGGAAGGTGATGTTGAATCAATCCTCATCAACTGCACTGTGGGAGAGAATGTCTTTGGTGCGGGTTATTCGGTGAATATCCCCACAGTGAATGTTTTTCCTGATGGCGATGACGGATTATTCCAACGTATACCTTTTTACAACCCAACCACTGGTGTGTTCGAAAAAGGCATTTATCCCAATCCCGTTATTTACACTTGGGACAATGCTGGAAGCACAAGTTCACCATTCACAGACAACGGCGATACGCATTTGATTTATACCAACGTGGATTTCGATGATCTTGGCACTGTCAGCGGTAACGCTACTCTGACCATCAAAGGCAACTCTTCGGTTGGAGGTAGTGTCTACGGCGGTGGCGACGAAAGTGCGGTCACGAAAAATGGTTCAGGTGAGAAAGGCAACACTATAGTCATACTGCAAGGTGACACGAACGTGGGTGGCAACGTCTACGGCGGTGGCAACGAAGGTCCTGTGGAAGGCGATTCCTCTGTAACCATTGAAACAGAACCACAAAACCCATAAGGGACGCAAGTATTCCGTCTCAACGGTAATAAATCTTATAATGAATTGATTATCAATCAATTCAAATTACTTTGCATGTTGTATTGAAATAATAGGGATTATTTTCCATAAAATATCCTCTATTATATTTTTATTATTTTGAAAAAATTCCTAATTTTGCGCGCTCATAATTTGGAGTACCAATAGCGGTTTTTGAAATTTTTATAATATTGAATATCAATAGTTTGATTAAAAATGAATAGAAATTTACTTGGTAATTTGGAGGACGAGACTTCAGTCGTATTAGTAAATTCAGCCTTTAGAAAGCAGGGGAAGGGTATGTTCGGTCTGCTTCTGATGGCGTTTTTTGTGCTTTTCTTGGATGGGATGGTTTGGGGACAGACTTCGATCACCAGCTTAAGTCAAATTACAGATTCAGACGGCAGCTATATCATCACACAGGATATTAGTGGAGGCACCGCAGGCGTCAGCACATTTAACGGCACATTGGAAGCGGCAATCGACCCTGATACAAAGATGCCATATCGTATCCAGAGTCTCAGTGCGCCTCTCTTCACCACGCTCACTGGTACGGTGAGGAATCTGGTGATTGAGAATGTGAACATTAGCCAAGATGGTGTTACGGGTGCTATTGCCGACACAGCTACCGACTCTGCCCGCATATACAATGTAGGCATCCTCGGAGGCACAGTGGAAAGCACTGGCACCTCGACAGCCAACGATGCCACCGATTGTTGTGGCGGTCTTGTGGGCCTTCTTGACGGTAATTCCAATGCGTCGAATGCTCCTCGCGTGGTCAATTGCTATTCATACGCCGATATCACCGGTGGCAACCGTGTGGGTGGCATTGTGGGCTACAACAACTATGGTACCACTTCGGCCGACAACAAGCGCCGTTCAATGGTCTTTGCATGTATGTTCTATGGCGACATTACCGGTGGTAATAGTATAGCACCTATTTACAACGGCACCAACATCGTGAATAAAGATGCTAACGGCGTAAGCAACTTCAACTATTTCCGCCTTGAAGCTCCATACGTGCAGCCAACGGGCGTCACTTACAACTGCGCCCTTGGTGCTGAAGACCGTTTCCTGCAGCGTTTCGAGTTCTACCGTCACCTTCTCAACGGTCGACGTGATCTGGCAGGCTGGTGGGCCACCGGCACCTATAGCAAGAGTGACATGATGAAGTGGGTACTATTACCCGACAGCATAGGCAGCAATCATCCCTATCCGGTATTGATGGAACAGGGCAAGTACCCCTCGGTGGTGAACATCGACGCGGATCATGCCACCACTGGTAAGCCTCGCAATCAGGGCGGCAAGTTGGGTGAATTGGCCGTCCATATTCAGATGGGAACAGGTGGCGCTCAGTTCGAACCGCCTACAACAGGAGCTACGATTACCAAAGCCGACACCACCCTCATCATCACCGACAAAGACACTACGCATTTCAACTTCAACTACTACAAGGTGCAATTGCCCTACTACAATGACGTAGGCACCAAAAACTACACAGGCAACCGCGTGGTGACGGGTTGGAAGATTGTCAGCATCACTGGTGGTACGCCAGGCACTTATATTAGTACTGGCGAAGACGTGACCTATACTGACGGCGTGTTGACAGCAACCCCATACAATTTTGCCGACCGCAACTGCACCGACAAAGACCTCTACTCCGTCAGCAAACGTGTCTTCAATCAGGGTGCCTATTGGGACGTGCCCTATGGTGTCACCGCCATCACCATCGAGCCCTACTGGGCCAAATGCGTCTACTTAGCCGACCCCAACGCCGACAAGGTGTACAACACAGAAATGAAGACCGGATACGATGTTCCCAACGTCGGTGGTGGACAGATATACACCAACGGCAACAGTTATTCCATTGCCGGAGAAAACCAAGTGGTTCACACCACCATGGGCAATGCTATCAAAAGTTCGGGTACGGGGCTTTTTTCGGGAGGGGATGCGAATAATCACACCGTTTATGATTATGCCGTGGTGCTTGTGGGCAATTATCATCATTATTATCCCGATGCTAATAATCAAAGAATAGAGGCAAGTAACGGCAAGCCCTATACGGTTACCTCCATTGATCTTGATGGCGACAATGAGCCCGACTACTCCTATATTATGCGCTTAGACAAACGCCAAAAAGTGCATCCCGTGAGGGTTGACTTTATCAACATTCCTGGCTTCGGTATGGCTCAAAAGTCACATCAAGGTACTGGAACTTACAATTTTGGCATTATGCAGCCCAAAAACTGGTTCGAATCCACCAATACTTCGCTTTTCCGTGAGACGCAGTTCGAATATGATAATTCTGAACGTGTCGCAGCACCATATATCCTGCAGGGTGGTGTCATGGAGCAGTGGGTGAATGGACAGAGCGCCGGCCATTCCAATAATACCACCTATTTCCATGTGGGAGGCAATGTGTGGTTCAAGGAGTTCCATCGCGGAACGCACCAAGACCAGCAGTATGATGCCAACCATTCCCCCGTATCGGTCACCGGTGGTGACTTCGACCAGTTTCACCTTACAGGTCTCTACCGTGCCGATGTCGCCATCCGCGACGACAACGCCGAGTGCTACATCACCGGCGGCCGTTTCGGCGTGGTAGCAGGCACCGGCATGGATGGCATAGGAGATCCCACCAGTCATACCAATGGCAACATCACCTGGATTATCGACAACGCCGATATCAAGGAGTTCTACGCTGGCAGTTTCAACGCCGACAAACCTGCGCAAGGCAACCTCCACACCATCGTCAACGGCGGATATATCGACTTCTTCTGCGGCGGTCCCAAATTCGGCGATATGAACTCTGGACGCACTGTCACCACCACGGCCACGGGCTGCACCTTCGGCACTTTCTTCGGAGCTGGATACGGTGGCAACTCCTACAGCCGTCAGGCACCAAGAAACCATAACAATATAATAAACTTCCCTCATAGTGATAATCAAGCAGGCAACGATGCTTCTTGGAACGCTTGGTTGAAGAGATTCTACAAGCAAACATACGACGCAAGCTTCGGTGGTGTCTCCACCCAGTTTAATTACCAGTTCATACCTATGTCTGGTAATGCTGACAACTGTGCCCGTATTTTTGTGGAATATGTGAAGTTCTCGCTGGCTACCACGCACAGTATCACCTCAACGCTCAATGAATGTACAATTACTGGTAACTTTTACGGAGGAGGTAGTCTTGGCAAGGTGGATGGTCCTGTTGTTTCCATTTTAGAATCATGCACGGTAAATGGCAATGTCTTTGGTGCAGGCTTCTCTGCTTCGCTGCCCACTGTAGAGGTCGACAGCATTGGTTTTAGGGTGGAGCCTTATTACTACACAGATTTAGGTACATACCGTAAAGGTGTGAAAGGTGCAACCACAACCTATACATGGGAACATCGTAATCCGGTCACTAATACGGCAACTGCCATCGATACAACCGACCACATCCTTTATACCACAGAAGATCTTAGCAAATCCAACCTCGGATCAGTGAGCGGCAATGTTGAGCTTACTCTTAAAGGAAATACTGCAGTGGGTACGCTGAATAGCGATGGCTCCTTAAAAGAGAATACAGGCAATGTGTATGGTGGTGGCGATGAGAGCTATGTCACCCAACAAGAAAATAGTTCACAACCCACAGGCAACACCATCGTCAAGCTTCAAGGCAACACCCACGTCCTCGGCAATGTGTACGGTGGCGGCAACAGGGGTGCCGTCGACGGTGACTCAAAGGTCATCGTACAAGACGAAACTAATACTCCAGAACCCTAAGGAACGCTGAAATTCGACAAGATGAAATACCCTTTAGGAATACAAAACTTCGAAAGCCTCCGCAAAGACGGATATGCCTATGTCGACAAAACCCGACAGGTCTATGATCTCGCCAACACCGGACGCTACTTTTTCCTGAGCCGCCCACGTCGCTTCGGCAAGTCGCTCTTGCTGTCGACCATCAAGGCTTATTTCGAGGGAAAGAAAGCATTGTTCGAAGGGCTGGCCTTGGGTTCACTGGAGAAGGATTGGAAGCCATACCCCATCCTTCATCTCGACCTCAACGTGGGTAAGTATAACGATGCCGCCTCCCTCGACGCAGTGCTGCATCGTCATCTTGAAGCATGGGAAGAACGCTATGGTGACAAATACAAAGACCGTTCCCCCGAAGAACGGTTTGGACAAATCATCCGCATGGCCTGTGAGAAGACCGGCCAACGTGTCGTCATCTTGGTTGACGAGTACGACAAGCCCATGCTTCAGGCCTTGGATGACGAGGTGTTGCAAGCTGAGTTCCGCAACACACTGAAGGCCTTCTACGGCAACCTCAAGTCGTGCGACGAATACATCAAGTTCGCTTTTGTAACGGGTGTCACAAAGTTCGGCAAAGTGAGCATATTCAGCGATTTGAACCATCTGACGGATCTTTCCTTGGATGATAGGTATGCCGATATCTGTGGTATTACAGAAACTGAGCTTTACGATTATTTCGATGAAGGCGTGCAACAACTGGCCGATGTCAACGGGATGAGTAGGGAAGAGTGTTACGCACGGTTAAAGAGAGACTTCGACGGATACCATTTCTGTGTCGGCGGTCCCGGCATGTATAACCCGTTTAGTTTGCTTAACACGATCGATCGATGCCAGTTTGGAGACTACTGGTTTGAGACCGGCACCCCCACTTTCCTTGTCCACCAGTTGCAAAAGACCAACTACCCCTTGGATGCCATGACCCGCGAGGGACTGACAGCCGACACGCTCAACAGCATTGACGTCATGGATGAGAATCCATTGCCACTGCTTTTCCAGAGCGGCTACCTTACCATTAAGTCATACGACGAGCGTTTCGGCGAGTACCTGCTCGGCTTTCCCAACCGAGAGGTGGAGGAGGGCTTCACCCGCTTCCTCTATCCGTACTACACACCCAAACCTCGCCTCGACAAGAGCTCCTTCTCGGTGGGACAGTTCGTGAGAGACGTGGATGCTGGCCATGCCGAGGGTTTCGTGAAGCGGCTTGAGGCCATGTTTGCCGACGGCGACTATTGCATCGTTGGCGACGAGGAGGTCTATTTCCAAAATACCTTGTACGTCTTTTTCAAGCTGTTGGGACTGTATGTCGACGTGGAACGCCACACCAGCAATGGACGTATGGACATCTTTATGCAGACGAAAGACTATATCTATATCATAGAGCTGAAGGTCAACCAGACGGCAGCCGTCGCCCTCCAGCAGATTGACGACAAGGGCTATGCATCCCCATTTGCCGCTGACCCACGCCCATTATATAAAATAGGTATCAACTTCAACCTTGGAACCCGCAAAATCGACGACTGGAAAGTGGAACCAAGCAAACTTAATATCGACAAACAATGACATCTAACAAGAAACACCAGAATATGAACAGAAGATTTACATATTTACTGACCTTTGGCTTGCTGCTCTTTGGCGGCGTGGCCACTGCACAGAATCCTAGCGGCGTCATCGTTGGAGGCAACGTATTCGGCGGCGGAAACTTGGCGCCTGTAGCTGGCAAGACCACTGTGCTTGTCAACCAGTCTGGTGGCGAGATACAGGGTGACGTTTATGGCGGCGGCGCATTGGCCGACGTGGGTACCTCTGCTACCGACTCCACCGTTGTCAACGTCTTTGATGGCCACATCGGCGGCAACGTCTATGGTGGTGGCTTGGGGAAACTTGTCCCTGGTGAAGACACCATCGCCGCAAAGGTCTACGGCAAAGTGTTCGTCAACATCGGCAAGATGAATGGTTCCACGCTTGAGGGTGCGGCTTCTTTCACTGTCACCGACGACATCAACAAGGGCAATGTTTTCGGCTGCAACAACATCTGCGGCACCCCTCTCGACAGTGTGTTCGTCAATATCTATAAGACAAAACATACGGAAAGCAATGCCTATCCCACCTCTATCACTACGATGGAAGCATTGTTCGCTGCACCAAACTCCAATGTGAACTATGCCATCAAAGCTGTCTATGGTGGTGGTAACATGGCTTCCTACGAGCCTGAACTGAATGCTGGTGATACCCCAAAATGTGCCACGGTGCATGTGTGGGACTGTCAGGAAAATACCATTCAAACCATTTACGGTGGCGGCAACGCTGCCGATGCCGGTACTGCTGCCAAACCCGCTGACACGCGGCTCATTATCGATGGCGGACGTTTCGACCGTGTTTTTGGCGGCGGCAACGGTTACAGCGCTTCAGGTAACCACATCCTTCCTTATTATGACGGTTCCGATTGCTCCAACACCGTCTCCGACACGCGCTGTCCCGACTATAACCCTGGTGCCAACATCTTTGGCACGGCCAGCACTTATGTCTATGGCGGTCTCTATCGTCAGATTTTCGGCGGCAGTAACCAATATGGCGATATTGGTACGGTAGCACTCACTATCCAGAAGTCGTGCGACTACCTGATGATTCAAGAATGTTTTGGCGGCGGCAATGAAGCCGACATTTCCAGCAATGTGGAGACCACGCTGCTCTGTACCACTACTGGCGAAGATTACCATATCGGCAACTTCTATGGAGGTTCCAATATGGCTAGTATTAATGGTAATGTTACCCTTAATGTTTATGGTGGCAAGTACACCAACGTGTTTGGAGGGTCGAAGGGCGTGAGAGGAGATGATCCCGACCACTCTATTTCAGCCAATATCTCTGACAATCCTGCAACGACTGATGAGGTAGAAGGCAATGTCACCCTCAACCTTTACGGTGGCACCATGGTCAACGCCTTTGGCGGCAGCGATGCCTACGGCGCCATTTCGGGTCTGATTACCGTCAACCTGCTCGCAAGTGGCGACTGCGGCCTTCAGGTCGATACCATCTATGGTGGCGGTCGCGACGCAGACTATACCCCCGACTTAGTGGATAATAGGAAAGTCATCTCTCCCGTGGTCAACCTCTTGAATGGCACGGTTGGTCATGTTGAAGGCGCAAACACTGTGCCGGGTTGCGTGTTCGGCGGCGGCAAAGGTACCACTGCCATCGTGACTGCCCATCCGAAAGTCATCATTGGCGACACCATCACCACGGGTGATGATGCCAGCAATCATATTAATTATCAGGCCATTGTCCTTGGCAATGTCTTCGGTGGCGGCAACGCGGCTGCCGTGGACGGCATCGATTCCGTGCTGATGCTGAAAGCCAACAGCCAGGTCGTCAACCTCTTCGGCGGTGGCAACAAGGCCGTTGCCGACACAGCCGTGGTCATCATGAACGTCGCTACCACCCTTGATACCATCTTCGGCGGTGGCAACCTGGCAGGTCTCACAGGCTCTGCCTTGGTGGATGTTTCCGCAGGTACCGTTCGTGGCGGCATCTACGGCGGCAGTAACAAGGAAGGCGAAGTGCAAGGCGACATCACGGTGAACGTCACTGGTACGACCACTATCGGCGCCACTGGCACCCTTGCCAACCTCCATGGAGGCGGTTACGGTGCAGGCACCCGCACGGATGGCAACGTCACCGTCAATTTCGGTGACGCCCCGACTACCCATAGCGACGCTCCGAAGATCTTCGGCGACATCTATGGCGGCTCCGCCTTGGGCTGGGTCAACGATGCAGCGACCGACATCACCGTGGTCAATGTGGTCAACGGTACCGTTGGCGGCAACATCTATGGCGGCGGTTTGGGCCAGCAGGCGGAAGGCAATAATCCAGCCATCGCTGCCTTGGTCAAAGGCAAGACCTATGTCAATATCGGTGCCATCGACGACAGTGACAATATCACTGGCGAGGCTATCATCGGAGGCTCGGTTTATGGCTGCAACAACCAAAATGGCTCACCACAAGACAGCGTGTTCGTGAATATCTTTAAGACCTATCACACTACAGGAGAAACCGGTGATGAGGCTACCAACACCGCCTCGACAGCCACCTACGCCATCGCCAACGTGTTCGGTGGCGGCAACAAGGCTGCCTACGAACCTACCGGCAACCAGCAAATCAGCGTTGAGGTCTATAATTGCGACAACACCATCGAGGATGTGTTTGGCGGTGGCGACGCGGCGGCTGTGAAAAAGACCCACCTCGTGGTGAACGGCGGACGTTTCGACCGTGTCTTTGCTGGTGGCAATGGAGAAAACGCTCCGGCTAACATCGGCACGGGAGGCACCAACCTCGTTGTCAGGGCAGGCAAGATTCGCCAGCTCTTCGGCGGCTCTAACATGCAAGGTAACATCGTGGGTCCCATGAATGTGGACCTCAATTGGGATAACTCTTCCTGTGTCGAGGAAATCGACGAGTTTTTCGGTGGCAGCAACGAGGCCGTGATTGGCACGGCTAGCAGTCCGGTCAACCTTAATACCACCGTCGCCTGCGGCGTGAATACCATCACTGACGTTTATGGTGGCTCCAACAAAGCCAAGATTTACGGCAACGTCAACCTTACTATTAATGGTGGAACCATCATCAATGCTTTTGGCGGCTCGAAAGGGGAGACCAATACCAATGGCGTGGATGCCGAGATTTCGGGTAATGTCCAACTGAACCTCTTTGGCGGTACCGTCCATCATGCTTTCGGCGGATCCAATTATAAAGGTAACATCAGCGGTCAAGTCACCGTCAACGTGTTGGATACCGTTACTACTTGTCCCTTGGCCCTTGATACCGTCTATGGCGGTGGCAATCTGGCACCTTATACCCCCAGTTCGGCGACTCTTACTTCTCCCGCTGTCAATGTCATCCATGGCGCAGTGACCAAATACGTCTATGGTGGTGGCTTGGGTTCATCCGCTGTCGTCACAGCGAATCCTGTGGTGACCGTAGGCTATGATGCCGCTACCATGTCAACCCTTGTGAATGGTATCGTTGCTCCAAGTTACACGCTTCCTACCGATCCCTTGGCTACGGTCGGCTATGACATTTATGGCGGCGGTGACGCGGCCAATGTGAACGGCACTTCCACGGTTCGCGTGCAGCGGTGCAACACCACGGCCAAGTACGTCTATGGCGGCGGCAACGCGGCCGATGTCACCAATACCCAAGTCTATGTTTCCGGCGGTGTCATCGACACCATCTTCGGCGGTGGACATGGCGACAATGCCCCCAGTCATACTGTGGTGGCCAATGTCACGGGTAACGGCGCTGTCACCATCTCGGGAGGCACCATTGGCAAGGTGTTCGCAGGCTGCAACCTCAACGGTAGCATCAACGGCAATATGAATCTTAACATCGCCAAGAGCACGGATAGCGGTGCATGTGACATGTACATCGGTGAGGCATACGGTGGTGGCAACATGGCTGCAGGCAAAGCTGCGACCATCACCATCGGCTGCACGGGCACCATCGTTGACGGTGCTGATGGTCATATCGCCAATCCTGGCAACATCGGTACCACGCTCGAAGGCATCGGCACCGTGTATGGCGGCGCCAACCGAGCCAATATCACCAACAACATCCAATTGGATATCAATAATGGTATGATTAATAAGGTGTTCGGTGGCAACAACAACAGTGGCGAAATTAGCGGTACCGTTCAAGTCAACATCAATAAGACTGGCGACTGCTGGTATGTCGGTGAAGTCTATGGCGGCGGCGACCACGCTCCCTATAGCGGCACACCCAACGTTAACATCATGGCTGGCACGGTCTATCGTAACGTCTACGGTGGCGGTAACGACATCACCGCAGATGATCCGGATAATCCCACCTGTGGCGTGGCTGGCAGCAACGTGGAGATGACTGGTGGCAACGTCCTTCTCGGCGTTTACGGCGGCTGTAACTTGAAAGGCACCGTGACGGAGAACTCTTTGGTGAAGATTTATGGTGGCACCGTCGGCTCTTCAGAGCAGCTTGGTGCTACTACACCCTTCGTCGCACAGGTCTTTGGCGGCGGTTTGGGTGAGAACACCAGGGTTAAGGGTAATGTTGAGGTCAAGGTGAACAAAACGGGTACCGACGCCCCAGCCATCTACGGCGACGTGTATGGCGGCTCGGCCCTCGGCAACGTCAATACCAGTGGCAGTAACTTCACCGTCGTCGACATTCTTGACGGCCATTTGTATTCAAACCCGCAAACGCATAGCATTTCGGGGACGAGCCTTAGCTACACCGAATACCGAGGCGGCAACGTCTATGGCGGCTGTTTGGGACAGAAGGCTGGTGTCAACGGGGCAACGAGTGATATCTCGGCCAAGGTCTTCGGCAAGGTAACCGTAAATATCGGCGGACCCTCAAGGGATCTTAACCCTGCCGACGACACCAACGTTGGCGAAGCCATCATTGATGGCAATGTTTATGGCTGCAACAACACCAACGGTTCGCCTCAGGACGATGTTACCGTGAATGTCTATAGGACGCATCGTGAAGAGACCGACCAAATCAATTACGAGCCGGAGTCAGGAGCCACCTACGCCATCGCCAACGTGTTTGGTGGCGGCAACGAGGCCGACTACACCGCGACCGACAAGACAGCCACGGTACACATTTTCGGTTGCTACAACACCGTGCGCCGAGTGTTCGGTGGCGGCAACGCAGCTGCGGCACCCAATGTGCATACCAACATCGAGGGCGGGCGCTTCATGGAAGTGTTCGGCGGTGGTAACGGTGAACGAGGTGCGGCATACGCGGCCAATGTCACGGGCAATGATGTCCTGGAAATACATGGTGGCAAGGTTGAAGAGTTCTACGTCGGCAGCAACCAATACGGTTCCATCACAGGCACCTCCACAGTCACGGTTGACCAGAACTCCGGCTGCGAGGAGATCGACATCACCGAGTTCTTCTGCGGCGGCAAGTATGCCGATTTCGTGGGCAATATTGAGGCCACCATTACCTGTAGCCAAGGAATGCATGTCGATAATTTATACGGCGGCTGCAAAGAAGCCAATGTGGTGGACTGGCCTGTGGGTCATGTGAACCACGGCACAGGCGGCAACGTCCATCTCGTCGTGCAAGGCGGCACATTCGGCAACATCTACGGTGGCTCGAAAGGAACCCTGAACGAGGGCGCCGACATCGAAGGTAGCGTTCTCCTTGAAGTCGTTGGCGGCACGGTACTGAATGCCATCTATGGCGGCAGCAACGTGAAGGGTGCCATTGGCGGCACCATCACCGTCAATGTGGAAGATGGTGGAAACAGCGGCTGTCCCCTTGATGTATCTGTGGCCGATGTGTATGGCGGCGGCAACCAGGCTGACTATGAAGCCCCCGCCACCGCGCAGGACTATCCCCAGGTCAACATCAAGAACGCCACGGTGAAGAACGTGTATGGCGGTGGCTTGGAGGCCGAGGTGAAGGGCAACCCGCAAATCAAGATCAAGAAAGGCTCCAAGATAATGGGCAACGTCTACGGTGGCGGCAACATGGGTGAAGTGGACGGCAGCCCGAAGGTGATTGTCAACGGCGAGGACGACAGCGAAAACCCGCATGTTTTCCCGACAATTCCGTAATTGATGAACGACATGAAGAAGCTACCTATAGGCATACAAAGTTTTGAGAAGCTGCGCGACGACAACTATGTTTACGTCGACAAGACGCGCTTTGTCTATGACCTCGCACACAGCGGCGGCAACTACTTCTTCCTGTCTCGTCCGCGGCGTTTTGGCAAGAGCCTGCTGCTTACCACGCTGAAGGCCTACTTTGAGGGCAAGCGTAACCTCTTCGAGGGCCTCGCCATCATGGAACTGGAGCACGACTGGAAACAACACCCTGTGCTGCACTTGGACCTCAACACGGGCGACTACACCTCGGTGGAGGGTCTATGGGATATGTTCCGCAGCCATGTCATCCGTTGGGAGAAACAGTTTGGCGTGATGCCGCAAGACGAATCCATTCCAGCACGTTTCGCTAACATCATCAGGTCGTTGGATGATGTGGTCATCTTGGTCGATGAATACGACAAGCCGTTGTTGCAGACGATGAACGACACGGAGCTGCAAGACCGTTTCCGCACCATCCTCAAGTCGATGTATTCGGTGCTCAAGACCTGCGACGCGCACATCCGCTTCGCTTTGCTTACTGGCGTGAGCCGTTTCAGCCACGTCAGCATTTTCAGCGACTTGAACAACCTCACCGATATCACCCTCAACAATGCCTACGCCGCCATCTGCGGCATTACCGAAGAGGAGCTTCGCACTGCCTTCGCTGAGCATATTGCTGACTTGGCGGCTACGGAAGGGGTGACGGATGCCGACATATTGGCCGAGTTGAAAGCCATGTACGACGGCTACCATTTCACTGCCTCGATGGTCGATGTCTATAATCCTTTCAGTTTGCTTAATGCCTTTTATAGTGGGGATGTGACATCTTACTGGTATCAAACGGGTACACCGACATTCCTTATCAAAATGCTGGAAGACAATAAAGTGGAGATACCTGACCTCTCAAATGGCAAATTGATGGCCAACAGTTTGGCCGACACCGATAACGTGGGCGACAACTGGCTGGCACTTTTCTTCCAGACGGGCTACCTCACCATCAAAGGATACAACCGCGTCTTGAAATCCTATTATCTCGGTTTCCCCAACCGTGAAGTGGAGGAGGGGTTTGTGAAGTCACTTATCCCGCACTATACGCACAGGAATGTGGGTCAGATGTCTTCCTTCATACAAGGTGCCTACGATACCTTGATGGGTGGCGACCCCGAAGGCTTCCTGCTCCAGATGCAGAGCTTCCTCGCCGGCGTGCCTTACGAACTGGTGCGCCCCAACGAGAACTGGTACCAGACCGTGGTCTATCTGCTTTGCCGTTTGTTGGGTTTCTATACCCAAGCCGAGTACCACACCTCGCGCGGCAGGGTGGACATGGTGCTTCAGACACCTAATTACATATATGTCTTTGAGTTCAAGATCGACCTCCCCGCCGTGGTGGGTGCAAGGCAAATCGAGGAGCACGATTACGCCCTTCCTTTCGCCTCCGACCCGCGCAAGCTGTTCCGCGTGGCGGTGAGCTTCAATACCGAGAAACGCAATATCGACGAATGGCAGATTAATACCGAAAACCAATGTTGAATAGAAATACAACAAACCATCATCCGAAAATGAATAGAAGCAATAAGAATATGAAGAATGTAGTAAGAAAACTGGCAGCTTGCTGCTTGTTGCTCTTTGCTATTGCGGGAAGCCTCGTGGCGCAAAACGACCCGCAGTATGTCATTAAAAGACGCACCGATGCCGGCAGTAGCGAAATTCACTACTTGGCTCATGTGAAATCAGGTGACACCTGGGTACTTCAAGATGCCACCGCGTTCAGCCCCAACTGTGTCTGGTATTCGGGCAACACCTCCGATAACACGGGTGTCAACCACAACTATTATTTCATTGACGAGGGTGTTTACCATTTCCTTTCCGCCCCTTTGGAAGCACAAGAGAGTTTAAGTTTGTCCGACTCTTTGCCGTCGTCAACGCTCCTTAGGAACACCGAGCAGATTTACTACTTCTACGACTGGGACTGGGACAACTCACCGATTGACGGTGCAGGCTTGGCCCGTGGTAAGCAATATACGGGTCTTTCCGAGGTTGAATGCGGAAATGAAGGTTACAATTGGGAAGATGGTCAATGCTGGGAGGTTTATTGGGTGGAATTCAATAACGAGGTCTCTGGCCAATATGGTTGGAGAATGTCATCTGAATCCAGATACCACATGACAGGCAATAGTGCCAGATTCCGTAAAGTGACTGTCAACGAGTCAATTACACCCGTAGAGAATACAGGTTTGCTTAATTTGATGGTGAACGGAACAGCCACATCAAGTTTCGATGTTGAATACACCCCCAGTGCTTCTTGGCCGCTTTCAGCTCAAATAGAGTTGCCGTATCAATACACAGCCTATACTTCATACGTGTTTGAAGGAGGCACACACAATTATTATAATGAGACGGTTGGAGGCCCAAGTTCAGACCATGGTGCAACCACTCCGACGAGTCCTAATGGTTCGGCAGGTTCGGTGACATCCTACCTTTGGACCCTCACAGGTGACGGCGCATCCTACCTCTCTTTCAACGATGATAATGAATTCATTCACTCAAGCAGTGACGAGGCAACCCCAACCTTGTACTATGTCCGTCAAAACAACACAGGGCATCAGACGGCCACGCTGACACTGACGGTCACCTATAGTGACGGTTCCAAGCAGGTGAAATCCGCCACCATCACCGTCAAAGTCGAATGCGGTAACCCTGGGCAACTTGACTATCCGGAAGTCACCTACGATCATGTCACGGTGTCATGGTATAACACCGCTGACGCTTACAAGGTTTATTGGACTAATGCCGAAGGAGAATGGACCAATGAGGTTGAGGTGAATAATGCCAATACCTACACCATTACAGGTTTGGAATACAATACCACCTATTATTATAAGGTGGCCGCTATCTGTAGTGGTTCAGAAATGCCAGAGCCTTATACGTTTGATTTTACCACCAATCCTGAGCCCAAACTGCTGATTTACGGTTCGCTGTTCGGTGGTGGCCGTATGGCTAATGTGACGGGCAATCCCGAGGTGGTCATCATCAACTGCGATACCATCGGAGCCATCTATGGCGGCAACGACATTGCCGGTTCGGTGGAGGGCACTGATGGTTCCACCATCGTCCTGGGTGTGGATGCAAACGACACTTATGCTACCACATACAACAGCGGCGCTGCTTCCATCAAAGTAAGGGTGAACGACGTTTACGGCGGCGGCAACGGCTTCTATGCCTACAACGGAACTTCTTTTGAAGCCGCTACGGAAGATTACAACACTGCCACGATTGCTCCAGGTGCCAGCGTGACGGCCTTGTCGGAATCGGAGGAGTGGGACGAACACGTTTGGACTAACTCGGGCACCGACCCCGTCACCTTGAACATCCCTGTGATTGTCAAGACCAACATCAAAGTGACCAACAACAAAGTCAAGGTGGACTCCATCTTCGGCGGTGCCAAGAATGCTTTCTTGACATATAATGATTATACCCAAGATGGCTCCTTGATTACCGTCGATGGTGGCACCATCATGGCTGTGTATGGTGGCAATAACTACGGTGGCAGCCAAGGCTATGCCAAGCACCATATTGTGGTTAACGGAACCACCACCAACCTCAATCCCAATATTGAGAACACGGCCACCACAGGCTATGGCCGCGACTTCGGTATCCGTTACCTCTTCGGCGGCGGCAACAAGGTGGCTGGCTCCACCACTGTAGTCGACATCACCGGAGGTCAGCTCGACACCATCTTCGGCGGAGGCAACCAGGCTGACGTGTATGCAGCCAACATAACGGTGCAATGTCCTCTCGGTGCTTATGCAGGCGAAGACACCTACACCTACGGCAGCACCTATACCATGGCCATCAATCCTGCCAATTATACTTCGGGAACCATCAGCAATACGGCGATTGATACCGTTAACTACCTGTGGGACGGCTTCTCTGGTGTCTATAATGTACGCACCCTCTTCGGCGGCAGTAACCAGGCAGCCATGAATGGTGTGCCCAATGTCAACCTGATTTCCGGCAGTATCGGCACCGTGTACGGCGGTGGCAACGCTGGTGACATGCTGGCTCATAGAGATCAGACCATTTCCCTTGATGGCGGCATAACGCACGAAATCAAGTATGGCACCCATGTGGTGATGGACAGCCCCAACATTTTGGTTGACAACCTCTATGGCGGATGCCAGGTCAGTAATGTTGACTTCAGCACTTGGGTTGAGATCAAGAACGGACACGTCGGCACGGTCTATGGCGGATGCAACGTCAGTGGCGACGTGGGAAGCACGAAGGTTTATCCCGACGCACAGACTCCTCGAACATTGGAATACCAAGCCGTGCAGGGCGGTACCTACGTGGAAGCTTCGGGAGGTGTCATCTATAATAACCTCTTTGCAGGCGGCAACGGTTTCTATCACTGCAATGATGGTATTTGCTATATAGAATCTAACATCAATTATGGCGACCCTGAAGGCCGTTATATCGGTCTGCCTATTCCCACCCACAACGAGACTTATGCCATCATCAGCGAGGGTGCGACTATCAAGGGCAATGTCTATGCAGGCGGCAACTTGGCACCTATCGGTTACACCAACACCTCGGTCGGCAATCCTACTCTTGGCTACAAGCCTTATCCTCAATTTGTGGGACTGGCATCGGTGCGTATGAGCGGCGGTACCGTGCAAGGCGATGTGTATGGCGGTGGCCGAATGGCATCCATTTACGGTAGCAACGAAGTGCAGGTCACAGGCGGCACCATTGGCGGCGCCCTCTATGGTGGCAACGATAGGTTGGGTATGGTGGCACAAATCACCAACCGTGTCTTGCCCGATTCCTATAACATAGCCTCCGACGGATACACCTCGTTGTCGGATGTGAGAACCTACGTCAGTGTCACGGGTAGACCCGACATCAACACTGTCTATGGCGGCGGTAACGGTGACTACAACTACAGCGGCATTGCTCAAGGTGGTGACATGGACTATTGCAATCCTGACAACTTGCCTATCCAAAGCAACATTTTTGTCGACATCAACATCGATGGTTATCCCGATGGCGCAGGCCATCAGGGTGGACATATTAATACGGTGTATGGCGGCGGAAATGGTGTGACCATCACTGGTTTCACCACGGTATTCCTCAATATCAAGGGAGAGAATGGTGGAGAACCGGTTGCCTACGACCATGTGGGCACCATTTTTGGTGGCAATAATAAGGGTTCATTGAATTTCTTGCCTGACATCGTGCTTTTGAAAGGTCAGGTCAACACAGTCTATGGTGGCTGTAACAAGGGCGCCATGGAAGGCGATGTCACAATCGGGACCTATGAACATGTGGGCAGCTTGGTGCGCCTGCGCAACGAATATACCGTGGTGACTAATAATAATACGACTCCGCCCACAACACATACGGCCACACCTACGGCTAAGGTGAGCGGCGCCGTTTACGGCGGATGCCGCATGAACGGCGTGACCAACAACAGTATGGTCATCGTGGAGGGCCACGAAAGCAACCATATCAATGCGGAAATCTTTGGCGGCAGCGATATCAGCGGTGTCGTGGGCGGCACCTCCATGGTGGTGGTCAACGGCGTGGACGGCACAAACGGCACATATTTAGGCAATGTGTACGGCGGCGGCAACGGAAACTATAAGTATCAAAACAACAATGTTTATTATTTAAATGACGATGGTACTGTTGGCGATTTAATTGATGAAGGCACAGCAACGAATCCCATCGTGGCACCTTATTGCGCCGTTTCGCGGGTGGATATGTTGAGCGGTACTGCGAACAATTTATACGCTGGCGGCTATGCGGCTCTGTCGGGTTCCACCTTGATGAACATCGTTGGTGGCACAGTGAACAACAGGGCTTTCGGCGGCGGTAACTTGGCTGGTACGACGACCACTTTCAATGACGGCACCAACAGTTATACTGCCAACGGCAACAGCAACGTCATGGTGACGGGTGGCACGGTAAATGGCGGTGTTTTTGGTGGCAACAACCTTGCCGGCAGCATCGCGGGTACGGTCAATGTGGACATCTTAGGAGGTACGTTTGGCAGCAGTAGCACCCCGATGGCTGACGGCATCTTTGGCGGCGGCTACGGTGAAGACACTGAGACCAATGGCGATGTTGTCGTCAACATTAATAAGTTAAACGTCACGGGAGCTGTTGCCCCAATCATCTATGGCGATGTCTATGGCGGCTCGGCCTTAGGTAGTGTCAATACATCTAATAATGACAATACCACCACGATTAACGTCCTTGATGGCTTTATTAAGCAAACCAACAGTGGGGGAGGCAACATTTACGGTGGCGGCCTCGGACAGAAGAACGGATACAACGGCGCCACTTCCGACATCTTGGCCAAAGTTTACGGCAAGGTTTATGTCAACATCGGTGCTGGTAGTTGGAATACAACGTTAAATGATTACGATCTTAGTGGCAACGCCACTATTGAAGGTTCGGTCTACGGCTGCAACAACGTCAACGGATCGCCACAAGACAGCGTGTTCGTGAACATCTACAAGACGGCGCACATTTCTAGCCCCAATAACTATTATCCTGATAACGTGCCCACTCCCACACAAACGGTTGCTTATTTGGAATCGCTTCCTCATGCTGAGGAGAATTTCGCAATCAAAGCAGTCTATGGTGGCGGCAACATGGCGGCTTACCTACCTCCGTTGACATCAGATAATAAACCAAGATGCTCCACGGTACATATTTACGGATGTAGTGAGAACACCGTTTATGACGTTTATGGCGGCGGCAACGCTGCCGACGTGGGAACCACGGGCGCCAACGGCATAGCCGCTAATACCCGCATCATTATTGACGGCGGACGTATCCATCGCATGTTCGGCGGCGGCAATGGTTACAGCTCAGCAACTCCTCCCAACCACGATGATCCTACTGCACCAGGCTATAACCCAGGCGCCAACATTTATGGTACAGCCTCTTCCTACGTCCATGCTGGCTTGATTGACGAGGTGTATGGCGGTGCCAACATGTGGGGATCCATCGACTATATTGACCTCAACCTTACAGGTGAAGGCAATTGCGAACACGAGGTCTTCGGCAAGGTGTTTGGCTGTGCTAATGCTGCTCCCCTCAACCACAGCATCACCACTACTGTTGAATGCGGTGTGGGTACCATCGGCCAACTTTACGGCGGTTCCTTCCAGGCACCTATTGGAGATGAAAATAACCCGAATGCTAACGTCACACTCAATGTTTACGGTGGCGTATATAATCAGGTGTTCGGAGGTTCAAAAGGTAAAAACGACAGCAGTGGATCTGTTGCAGCGGACATTTATGGCAATGTCACCCTTAACATCTTTGGTGGCACTATCCACGATGCCTTCGGCGGCAGTGATATCAACGGCACCATCGCGGGCGTGATTACCGTCAATGTGCTTGACCTTGAGTTAGAGTGTCCTCTTGACATCACTAACATCTATGGTGCCAACAATCTGACGGCCTACACTTCGAATCCTGTCTCTGGTGCATTGCCCATTTCACCTGTGGTCAACGTGATGCACGTCAAGACCGATATCCATGGCAACGTGTATGGCGGTGCCTATGGTGCTGATGCCACGGTGACCTCCAGCCCGCAGGTCAACATCGGCTATGATGCCACTACTATGTCGGATCTCTATACTACTCTTACGAGCAATGCTCCCGCGAATTATTCCCCCACGTTTAAAGCCTATGTCACTGGCAACGTGTATGGCGGCGGCGAGTTGGCAGCTGTAGTGGATGATGCCACAGCTGCGTCCACCACAACGGTGAACTTGCTCAATGTCAACGCCCGTGTGCAAAACATCTTTGGCGGCGGACACCAAGCCGGTACTGCAAACAATGTGGTCAACGTTATCAATGGCACGGTGGCAACTGCTGTCTATGGCGGCTGCGATGCTGAGGGCACTGTCACTGGCGATATTGAAGTCAATATCTTGAACAACTTAGGTACCCCTGGCGAGGACGGCTACACCGTGAATGTCTTCGGTGGCGGCTACGGTGTAGATACCGAAACCGATGGCGACGTCACCGTCAACTTTGGCGGCACTGGATACTTACCTACATTGTATGGCAACGTTTACGGCGGCTCGGCTTTGGGAAGCGTGAACAGCGATACTGATGACCTCACCAAAGTGGATCTTAAGACGGGTACCATCCATGGCGTCGTTTATGGTGGCGGCTTGGGTGATATCGATCAGGACGTTGAAGCCTACGTCTATGGCAATGTGGAGGTGTATGCCAACGGCGCTATCGTCGACACTATCTTTGGTTGCAACGACCAGAACGGCACGCCTACGGGTACGGTCAAGGTGACTGTCAACGATGGCACCGTCAGCTATGTGTTTGGTGGCGGCGACTTGGCCGACTACACTCCGACCGTGACCTCGTCAGGTAGCGGTATTCTTTATTCGCCTTACGTTTACGTTACAGGCGGCACGGTGACCGACATGATATTTGGCGGCGGCAACGCGGCCGACATCAACGGCAACACCAAGGTGGAACTCATTGGCGGTACCATCGGTAGCGGAGGCAGCGCCAACCCAGCCAGTATCTTCGGCGGCGGCTACGGTGCAGGCACCCAGGTCAATGGTCATGTCCTCGTCAATTTCGGCGGGATTTTCACCGACAATGCCACGGGTGATGAAGTCCATACAAACGATCTCATCCTTTACGGCGACCTTTACGGCGGCTCGGCCTTGGGCGATGTCAACACTCCGAACGGCACCGACGGCACCACCGTCAATATCCTCAACGGCATCATTAATGGTAGGGTTTTCGGCGGCGGCTTGGGACGGAAAGCGGCAACGGGAGTTACTCCTATCGCAGCTCGTGTGAACGGCGACGTGCAGGTCAATATAGGAGCATGCAACGGTCATGGCTGTCAAGATGAGGCATACGATCAAACTAACTCAACCTACTACACAGGCATGGCCGACCTCATCAACTGCGACGTGTTTGGCTGCAACAACATCAACGGCTCGCCGCAAGATGAGGTACGCGTGGATGTGTACAAGACTTATCACGGTACTGAGGGGACCAACCCGAATGGCGCTTATGCCATCAACCAAGTGTTTGGCGGCGGCAATGAGTCGGACTACCTGTATGATGTGAATAATAACCTTATTGCCAAGAATGTCAATGTGCGTATTCACGCCTGCGACAACACGATATGGCGCACTTTCGGTGGCGGTAACGCAGCTGACGTGTATGGCGTGGTACTTGTCATTGAAGGTGGTCAGTTCGAGTATGTGTTTGGCGGCGGCAACGGTGAAGTGACAGCGGCTAATGTTGGCGTTGTTAATACTACGAATGGAGGCGGTGTCACCACCATCCTCGGCGGTGGTACCATTAGCCAATGGTTCACCGGCAGTAACATGAACGGCGAAATCGTCGGTGGCATCACGTCGACAGTTGCAGAGTATTGTGGAAATGCCTTGGTGGAAGACTACTTCTTAGGCTCCAACATGACCGATTACCATGGCGATGTTGTTGCAACCATTGAATGCGATGCCAATATGCCAAAATTCGTCAACCTTTATGGAGGCTGCAACAGGGCCCAATTCTACGGCAACATCCAGATTGATATTAATGGCGGCGTGTTCTACAACGTGTTTGGCGGTTCAAAGGGCTGGCTCAACGATGGTAGTACTAACGAGGAATCCTACGCTTCCAACATTTTGGACTATGATAATGGTAGCGGAACCGGCGGCAACATTACAATTAATGTCTACGGCGGCACCATCGGCAACCTCTTTGGTGCCTGCAACCTCAATGGCAACGTGCAAGGCAAGATTACGATCAACGTGGAAGCAGATGAAACAAATCTGAGCTGCCCGCTCTACCTCGGCAACATCTATGGCGGCGGCAACATGACCGACTACAAGCCAGGTTATAACCAAAACGGTGTATTTGTTAATAGCTATCTTAACCTTCAAAACGGTACGGTCAACACGCCTGAAATCAATGTTAAAAAAGGCAAAGTTGGTGGAATACAGACTGTGATGTTGGATCCGGACTATACAGGATCAACGCCACCAAACCAGACTACGGGAGTAGGGTATTTGCAATATGAAGGCAATGTGTATGGCGGAGGAAACAAGGGTGATGTCGAAGCCCATCCTATAGTGAAAATCGGCGACAAAGACCATTACAACGACTGGCCAGTCACCATCGAAGGCAACGTCTACGGTGGCGGTAGTGAAGGTAAAGTATATGGAAACACCAAAGTCGTCATTGTGCCGACAGAATAATTGATGCTTTCGCGGACTTTTAGCAGTTGGCCATTAGCTTGTTAGCTCCCCAGCTAAAAGCTAATGGCTAATTGTCCTGCGTAGTCACAAGTCATTAGTAATAAGCCATCAGCTATAGCCGTCAGCTATCAGCTTGGTAGCACCATGGCCGACTGCTGATGGTTGACTGCCAAATTCTCTTGCCTTTTATGTAGACCAATTCTGTGCCTCTGCTTATCCATAAAAAATCCCACTTCAAATACTTTTTTGTACGTTTCGTTACGGTTGTAGCAACATGGCGAGAGTAGGGGGAAACTCCAAAGTGATTGTGAATGTGATTTACAGTTAATCTCAACATTATTGCATTTTCATTTTTTTAAAATTTTTTCCTCAAAAACAGGCTCTATCTCAATAAAAAACCGTACCTTTGCCCGATTTTTCTAGGCTTAATATATAATTGGAATGAAAACGAACCATTACAAAACGACAAATCTCTTCTCGATGATGATTTCCAAACGATATTTTTTGGTGCTGTTTTTGGCCTTGGCTGGAATGACGGCGAAAGGACAGACTGTCATTATGAACGGCGACTATTACCTGACTCACAACGATACAGGAACCACAGTGAGTACTACAGCCGCGACTGGGTTTAATCCCAATACGTGTATTTGGAATATCAACGATAGGCGCATCCGCACAGCTGATTCCAATGGCTCTGTTTTTGATCTTACCAATAACTATCTGCAAACTGGTTCTGTGAGTTTAGGTAACAGTGTTCAGTGGCGTACTGCTGCCAATGGAGGTAACCTTGAGGCAACTAGGAATAATTACCTCAATCGGAATAATACCACATGGCGGATAAGCAATAACAACAGCCGTGCTACCGCTTATGCTGTCACCATCACCTCCGGACAAGCAACTTCCACTCCTCCCACCATCAGCGGAGCTGACGTATTGACAACAACGGGCAATTCGAATTATACAGCGTCTGGGGCGGCCTTTCAAATAGGCTATACTAATTATCGTTTCAATAATGCAAACCTCTATTTTGACGAAAATGGGAATAGTTTTACCGGAACACCTGCGGGAGCTACCATTAGCGGCTATAGCTGGGAACTCAGTTCGGAGGAATATGCCACCGTTAGTGGAACGAATGGAACAGGCACCGTCAACGTGACCAGTTTGCCACAAAACGATGTAACTGTAACTCTTACGGTTACTGCTTCTTTTACTGGTGGCACTCCTGCTGTTCCATCAGGTACCTCGCTTACGGGAAACAAAACTATCACCCTGCAGGGCACCTATCCGTCGGCACCGACCATCAGTGTGAGCGGAACAACAGTTACCTTGAGCACCACCGCTGCGGGAACCACCTCTATACGTTACACCCTCGACGGCACCGACCCCACGGCAACCACAGGAACGGTTTACAATGGCACCCCGATTGACCTTTCGGGCAGCACCACATCGCCTGTTACCATCAAGGCTGTCACCGTACGCAATGGCAACGCCTCTAACGTTGTCGAACAGTCCGTGATGATGACTCTCCCCGAACCCGTCATCACTACCAACCCTGAAGCAGGTACCGCCACCATCAGTTGCAGCATTACTGGTACAACCATCTACTATACCCTCGATGGCAGCGAGCCAACAACCTCCAGCAGCCAGTATTCAGGAAACCTCACTGGCCTTAATTTGATGACAACCATCAAAGCAATTGCAGTAAAGGAAGGCTGGAACAATTCAACTGTGGCCTCGGCCACATTGACCATTCCCTCTGGAGTCTCTGGTGGCGTTGTCACCTTATTTGATTATGAAGACCACAGCTGGAGCTACTACAGCGATGCCTCGACACCTTCAGAGTTGCATAGCCTCAACCCTGCTGACGTAAAGATTACTTATTATGGCGATGGTATCATGATGACGGGCGATGCCGACTATACTGCCTCCAGCACCGACTATATTACCTCAACACATACGGATTATAAAGTAGGTGCCAAGGTGAACGTAGGCGGCGAGAACGAGAACACCTTTGTGTATTATAAGACATTGGAACGTGAGAATGCTGATGGCTCTGGCAGATGTCCCTACAAGCCAATACCCAATCCTTTCCAAGTGCGACCCAGATATAAAGACAGAGATGTGGATGCCAATGACTTCACGGGTTGGCGCGGCTTCCAATGCTGGCGACTGAAGAGCGTGACGGGAGGTGCTGTGTATGCCGGTGCCTCGGGTGGCACGGCCCTTAGTACAGGTGCTGTCATCAATGCTGAAACAGAAATCTATTTTGCACCCAACGCCGAATATGGCATGGAGGTTCAATTTGAAGCAGTTTGGGCTAGAGCATACGTGAAAAAGGCAAACCAAGCGAATGAGAATCCTGTCGGTACAAACAATGTCGGCTACGAGCGCAACTTCTGTGTTCCTACAACTGGTGCTGGTTACACACTTTATACCGGTAATGGTAAGCGAATCACCAATACTAATAATGTTCCTGTGACCATCTCGTGCTACTATCCTGACGGCACGGCTCCCGACAATACAAACAACTCAATATCGAACACTGCCACGTCCCTTACGGGAGACACCAAATTCGAGAATATCCCGATTAATTTGACCACGAACACCCTCACCCTCGCCAACTACGATATTATTATCGGACGCGGTTGCGGCACAAGTACGATAAATCTCCTTCAGGGTGTTAGCGGAACTTACAACGGTGATTTGGATTACACAATGCGCATTGAATGCGGTACTATCAATCAGTTGGCGTTTGTTCGCGATGGCGGAACGAACTCCACCTATTCAGTAAGTGGAACAGTAATGGTGAAGGCCATCCTGGGCTGTGATTATGATAGGGCTACAAACACGAACACCAATCTGTCAGTTTCACAGGGAAACACATTATTCTATGCCAGAGCTGGCGCTTTTACATCCTCGCAGAATAAAGATAAAAAGGTGTTTGATTGTGTAGTGAAAAGCGGTGAATACCAAAAAGATTATTGGGATACCGATGCAAACCCAAACGGAACTACTGGTACTGGTGGTTTTAATTATGTTCACTCCATGTATTGTGGCCATAATTTTAATCAAACAACCAATAACCATTATCCAGGTTCTCGTTATGTAACTATTGAAGGGGGCCAACTAGGTAATATTAACGGAGGACGTGGTACAGGCGCAGATGGTAATAATGATAATCCAGATGCTACCACCAATCAAACTGATGCATGGAAAATCGCCTTTAGTTTAAGAATTAAAAAGGATGCAGTTATCAATGGTTGTGTCTTCGGTGGTGCAGCCAATACCAGTGCATGGGGCAGTAAACGCATCGTCCTGACGGGTGGTAAAGTTTATAGTTGGATTGCTGGTGGTGCCAACGGTACTAATACAACTAATGGTGATTCGCGTACCAGAGGCGCTTCATACATTTATGTGGGTGGCAATACAGAAGTGGGCGGACCGAATGCAAAAATGAAGAATAGCACGCTTGGCGGTCAAGTTTTTGGCGCTGGCCGTGGATTCACAAATCAAGCTGCCAGTATGGATACTTCTTATGTGGTTATTGCCGACAATGCCAAAATCATGAAAAAGGACAATGATGCTTCGGGCAATGTATATGGCGGCGGAAACATCGGTTACATACACAAACAGTCTAACATTTATATTCTTGGTGGTACTATCGAAGGTGGCGTTTATGGAGGTGCATTCAACAATGGTCTTGCCATTCCCGAGGTCAATATCACCATGAAAGGCGGCTTGGTTGAAGGCGGTGTGTATGGCGGCTCCAACAATAATGGTACCATCAGCGGCAATGTGACGATGCACATCGATGGAGGCCAAGTGGGCACTGAATCTGCCAATGCCAATGTCCACGGCGGCGGCTATGGCCAACCAACACGTGTCAACGGCAATGTGGAGTTGAATCTCGGCACCTGCAATGCGACCACGGGAGTCACGGTGTTTGGCGATGTGTATGGTGGATCGGCAATGGGTGTCGTCAATACCAATAATAATAACACTACGACGGTGTCTTTATACAAGGGTACGATTTACGGCGGCCTTTACGGCGGCGGCTACGGTCCTGGCGGCGAGGATGCCGACGTGAACGGCAAAGTGTATGTGAAAGTGTATGGCGGCAGCGTGCTCTGCTCCGCCGCCGACCCTGATGGTGAGGCCGGCACGGGCAGCGTCTTCGGCTGCAACAACATCAGTGGAACGCCCAAGAGCACGGTCAACGTGGACATCTACAGCACCGACCAACCGGCTTCGGGCTACGCCCTCCACGCGGTTTATGGTGGCGGCAACAAGGCACCCTACACACAAGTACCTGTAGTGACCGTCCATGGCTGTAACAACAGTATTGAATATGTGTATGGCGGCGGAAATGCTACCGATGTCCGTGGAACCGATGTCACCATCTGGGGCGGAACCATAGGCAATGCCTTCGGCGGCGGCAACGGCTTCAGCGAGACAGGGAACCATAACGACCCGAACGCACTGCACTACAACCCCGGCGCCAACATCACATATGATGGTACAAACCTGAAAATTTACGGCGGCGAAATCATCAGCGCTTTCGGCGGCAGCAACCAGTACGGCAGAATCAATAGCACGATTAATGTCACGGTGGACACGAAGACCGAGCCCGGTAGTGATCCATGCAGCGGCGTTGCTTATGAGGAATGTGACTTGGTCATCGACGAACTTTATGGCGGCGGCAACGAGGCTCCCATCCAGACCAGCGGAAATGTGTGGATAACACCTACGGTACAGGTGTTGGCCTGCGACGCCTACATTAAAAACTTCTTTGGCGGTGCCAAGAAAGCCGACTATGGTGGCAACATCGTAACCAATATCGTAGCGGGGCGTTTCGACAACGTGTTCGGCGGCAATAACAAAGGTGGCATCATCGAGGGCGACGTGACGCTCAACCTCAAAGGTGGCACCATTGGCAACGCCTTCGGCGGTTGCAACGAGGACGGCAACATCACTGGCTCTATTACCGTCAACGTCATTGATGGGGAACTGGAATGTCCTTTGTACATCACCAATGTTTACGGTGGTGGACAAGATGCCGCTTATACACCAAATGATCCAACTATCATCAGCCCAAAGGTGAACATCAGCCATAAGAAGCAAGGCACCAGCGTCACTGGCTCGGTTTTTGGTGGCGGTAAAGGCGCTGACGCTGTGGTCACCGCTAACCCCTACGTGACCGTGGGCGACAACGATAACAACCATTACTCCATCGTCAGCGGCGAAGTTTACGGTGGCGGCAATGCGGCAGCAGTGGTTGGTAGCACGGAGGTGCTCATTAAAAACCGCGCCAAGGTGATAGGCAACATCTATGGCGGAGGAAACATGGGAGCGGTCTCTGGCAATACAAAAGTAATTATCAACGGTCGTACTAATTAATTAAGGTGTAGTCATTCAAAATGAAAAATAACAATCCTAGAATTAACGATAAGATGAATATGGCACGAAGATTTACAATATGCTGCATTTTGCTTTTGTCTGTAGCGGGATACACTTTGGCACAGGGACCGCATGTCATTAAGGTGAGTACACAGGAAGGTGGCCAAACGGTCATTCACTATCTGTCACATGCGGGCAACACACTCCAGGATGCTACGACTTTCAGTCCCGATTGTATCTGGATGTCGGACCAAACCTTCACTCAGGGTGGTACCAACAAAAACTATTATTACTTCGACGGGACGAATTATCGGTTTCTTGGTGCTCCGAGTTTTACCGCAGGCGGTGCAATCAGCTTGTCCAGCTCATTGCCGTCAGGAACCGACCTTAACAATCCTGAAAGCCAGTACTACTTTTATCGTTGGGATAGTGGTTTGGCTCGTGGTGTTCAGTATTACGGTGTTACTGAAGAAACTTGTGAGCATGATTGGGAATACGGAGAGTGCTGGGAGGTTTACTATGTGGAATACAACGCGGAATCAGCCACATGGAAGCTTTCTGAGGAATCTTACGGAATAACTACTACTGGTGGACAATACCATGCCGTAATAATCACCGAGCATCCCCAAGACACCACAACTTTGCAGGGTGGCTTAGGGGACTTGACTGGTTTTGAGATGTATTTTGGTGATACTCATTCTCTTTCTGCGCAAGTTAGTGCTTATTCTTACTCTTATACACCTGTCTATACCCAATATCAAATCAACGAAGCGATTTACCCTGACCCTGACGATTATGTCACGCATAACTACTGGGGTGGACAAGACCAAGGCATAGCCGTACCTGCTTCACAAACTGTTACAGGAGCCACTGTTTCGACCTATCGTTGGACTATTTCGGGTGATGGAATGGATTACCTCTCGTTCGAGCAAGGGAATGATGTAAATTCGAGCAGTGCTACTGCCCCGATGCTCTATTACCGTGTCGAAAACACCACGGGTCACAAGACGGCCACCTTGACCTTGACCGTTACCTATAGTGATGGTTCCAAACAGACCAGGACAGCTACGGTCATGGTGAAAACGTCATGCCAGAATCCTGGCCAGGCTGCAACGCCGGCGGTCACTTACACCGGAGTCACCGTGTCGTGGTATCCCACAGCCGACAGTTACACGGTGTCGTGGCAAAAGAGCGGCGATACGGAATGGCGTTCGGCGGCGGTAGGCAATGTTACTTCCTATATCATCACAGGCTTGGATTTTGGAGCCACCTATTATTATACGGTCAAGGCTGACTGCGATCCGGAAACGAGTGAACCTACGCCATATTCCTTCACGACCAAGGATGAGCCTGCTGGATTGTATGCGTTCGGTTCCGTCTTCGGCGGCGGCCGTATGGCCGACGTGACAGGAAAGACCGAAGTGGTCATCATCAACTGCGACAGCCTCAGTGCCGTGTATGGCGGCAACGATATTGCAGGTACAGTACACGATCCGGCTGGTTCGAAAATCACCTTGGGCGTCGATGCAGACGATCCTAACGACTACGATAGCTACGGCACCACCGGTAAATCAATTAAGATTGGCTCGGTCTATGGCGGCGGCAATGGCTACTATGCTTACGGCAGCACCACTTTTGCTCCCGTCGCCGCAGGTGCCACCACCGCCAATGTGCCCGCAGGGGCTGGCGTGTATGCCTTGTCGCCGATAACGGGATGGGACGTTCCCGTGTGGACCAACACCGGCACTACTGCATCCACCTTGACCATTCCTTCCATTACCAAGACTGACATCACGGTGACTAACGACTACATCAAGGTTGATTCCATTTTCGGCGGCGCCAAAAACGCATTTTTAACTGAAAATACAGATAAGAGTTCTACGATCACCGTCAATGGCGGCACCATTTTCGCCGTGTTTGGCGGCAATAACGTTGGCGGCAGCCAAGGAGCCGGCCCTCATCATATTGAGGTGAACAAGACCACAATCAATTTGGTGGACAGTATCCAGAACACAGCTACCACGGGCTATGGCCGCGACTTCGGCATCTGCTATCTCTTTGGCGGTGGCAACAAGGTGGCCGCATCAGCAACGCAGGTCTTGATTACCGGCGGCCAGTGCGACACCATCTTCGCGGGCGGCAACTCAGCTGACGTGGCGGGAGCCAATTTGGTAGTGAATTGTCCCATTGCTGCCGGCAGCGGCACAACTTTCGGGAATGTTTATTCCAATGCCATCGCATCCTACACGGGCGGAACCATTACGCCTAAGGAGGATTATGGCTGGAACGGCTTTGGAGGCATCTACAACGTGCGCACCCTCTTTGGCGGCAACAACAAGGCACCGATGAACATCGTGCCTACCGTTACCTTGACTTCTGGAAGCGTAGGCACCGTTTATGGTGGCGGCAACGCAGGCGATATGGCTGACCACATAGAAAAAACTATCTATTTTGATGAAGGAGACCTCACTGATTTTACCTTTAATTATGGCACCTACGTGCAGATGAACAGCCCCACCATGTTAGTGGACTACATTTATGGAGGCTGCCAGATAAGCAATGTGCTCTATAGCACTTGGGTAGAGTTGCAGAAGGGTCATGTGGGCTATGTCTATGGCGGCTGCAACATCAGCGGCGACGTGGGCAGCACACGTGTTGACCCCACTGCCCCCGCCATTCCTCAAACATTGGAGCAACAAGCCGTTTATGGTGGCACCTTTGTTAAGGCGGGAGGTAACAGTGGCGACAACATCAACATCTACAAAAACCTTTATGGCGGCAGTAATGGTTATTACCACTGCAGTCAGGATGGTATTCATTATTCCGCAGGCATCAACTATGCCGACCCGGAGGAACGTTATATTGGCATGACCGTCCCCACCCACAACGAAACCCATGCGATTATATGCAATGGAGCGACCATCGGAGGCGATGTCTATGCTGGCGGTAACTTGGCCTGCGTCGGTTTCGATGATGGCACGGGATCTTACAGAGGTTACCCTGAACTCATCGGCTTGGCCTCCGTGCGTATGGATGGCGGTTTGGTGAAAGGCAATGTGTATGGTGGCGGCAATATGGCCAACATTTATGGCACCAACGAAGTGAGGGTGTCGGGCGGCACCATCGAGACTGCCCTCTATGGCGGCAACGACCATTCGGGACAGGTGGCTGAAAAAACCAACCGTATCTTGCCTGAAGACTATACTAAGGCCTCTGACAATGCGACTTCTTTAACAGCATTAGGCGTGAAGACTTACGTCGGAATCAAGGGAAATGCCCACATTGGTACCGTCTATGGCGGTGGTAATGGTGACTATGCGCCTGGAAGCGTCGAATATTGCTACGAGAACTTCCAACCTATCCAATCCTACACCTTTGTGGATATCCATATCAACGGTGGCGCATCAGGTGGAAAAATCGGTACTGCCTATGGCGGCGGCAATGGCGTTACGGCGCGCCGTGGCGTCACTGTGTTCCTCAATGTCCAAAATCCCGACTATGAAAATAACAATGTGGACACCATCTTTGGTGGCAACAACAAAGGTGACTTGGATGTGGTGTCTGACATTCTCTTGGTGCATGGCCAGGTTGGTACCGTCTATGGCGGTTGCAACCGTGGCGCCATGGCAGCAAACGGAGTCAATACCAAGAACATTGGTGGCTATGATAACATCGGTAGTTATGTCCGCTTGCTCAATGAATACGTACCTAACGGGACGGGCACTCCGGTTACTTCCACGGCCAAGGTGAGCGAAGCCATTTACGGCGGTTGCCGCATGAACGGTGTGACCAACAACAGCCTCGTCCTCGTGGAGGGCGGTAACTTCATCGACACCCCCATCTTCGCGGGCAGCGACATCAGTGGCCACGTGGGCGACACTTCGCGTGTCGTCGTCGTGGGCGGCACTGTCGGCGATGTGTACGGCGGCGGCAACGGAAATTATGACTATGATGGCACTAATGTCTATGTCGCTGGTAGCGACCACACTCCAGAGGATTTGGTTGCCACAAGCGATGTGGATTTCGTTGCTCCCACCTGCGCCAATTCGGGCGCTGATATCTTGGGTGGCCATGTGGGCACCAGCACTAGTAACCAAGGCAACGTCTTCGGCGGCGGCTTAGGAGCACTCACCAGCACCTCGGGCGACGTGCTCGTTAACGTTGGCCGGCCTACTGCCACTGATTGGACGGATGTCGCTGAAATCTATGGCAACATCTACGGCGGCTCGGCTTTGGGTAGCGTCAATACGAATGGTGACAACTCCACCACTGTCAACTTCCTGAACGGCAAGCTGACGGGCATGCTGTTTGGCGGCGGCCTCGGCGATGACGATGATAACACCTTGGGATGGGTGAACGGTAAGGTGTTCGTCAATATCAGTAACTCCTCACAAGCACAAGGAGATTGCTTTATCGACTTAAGGTCTGCCGACATCTTTGGCTGCAACAACACCAACGGCTCGCCTCAAGACGATGTTACCGTGCATGTGTGGAAGACATACTACATTACTGGCGACTATGATGGTAGTAGCGAGACAGTTACCGGATACGCCATCGACGAAGTGTTCGGCGGCGGCAACCTGGCTAACTATGCTCCACAGGCCGAAAATGCAAAAATCCTGGTTCATGTCCACGAGTGCTTGAACACCATTAGAAGGGTGTTCGCGGGTGGTAATGCAGCCGATGCCACGGGTGTTTCGACCCTCATCGAGGGCGGTCGCATGGATTATGTCTTTGGCGGCGGAAACGGTGAGGTGACAGCAGCCAACGTTGGCTCAGGTGGCACCAACACCGAAATCCAAGGCGGTATCATCAACCACCTTTACGGCGGCAGCAATAAAAATGGTGACATCGCGGGCCCAGTCATCACGGAAATCAATAACAACTCGGGCTGCACAGAAATCATCGATGAGTTCTTTGGCGGTGCCAGCTTGGCTGAGTTGAATACCGAAGGCATCACGACTACCATTGAGTGCGGTACCGGAACCTTTGGAACGGTTTACGGTGGTTCCGAGACGGCTGACATTACTGGTGATGTGACCTTGAACATCAGAGGCGGCACCATCACCAATGTCTTTGGCGGCTCGAAGGGAACCGAAACTGATGGAGCCGACATCACCGGTAAAGTGACCCTCAACCTTGAAGGCGGTGACATCACTAATGCCTTCGGCGGCAATAACATCAAGGGAGCCATCGCGGATACCATTGTCGTCAATGTGCTTGACTTCGGTGTCGATAATTGCGGCCTCAAACTCACCAACGTTTACGGCGGCGGCAATCTGGCAGACTATGCACCTACTGAGACTACCGTTGGCCCCGTGGTCAACGTGATGCACATCGCAGATGCAGCGGGCGTCAGTGGCAATGTGTACGGCGGCGGTAAAGAAGCTCAGGTCGAAGCAAATCCGATTGTCAATATCGGCTATGACAATACGATGTCAGATTACCTTTCTGCCATATCGATTCCCGAAGGCATTACCCTCAACCCCAGTAACTTCCGTGCCTTTGTCACGGGCAGGGTGTTCGGCGGCGGCGAAGAGGCTGGCGTTACAGGTAATACTACGGTCAACATGAATAACGGTTCAGTGGTTACCGGCATCTACGGCGGCTGCTACACCAGCGGCACGGTCTCAGGTAACGCTAATGTCAATATTTATGACGGCACCATTGGTACCAGCACCAGCAAAGGTTACATCTTTGGTGGCGGCTACGGACAACCTACGGTAGTGGCGGGCAATGTCACCGTTAACTTTGGTGACCTCGATACCTATGTGAATGCTAATCCTACGCTCTACGGCGAGCTTTACGGCGGTTCGGCCTTGGGAACGGTCAACACTGATAATTCCAACTCTACCCGCGTCAATGTGGCCAACGGTACCATTGCTGGAATTCCTACCAGCAGCACTACTTACGACTACGGTAAGGTGTTCGGCGGCGGCTTGGGAAGCAGTTCTGTCGCAGCTGTGGTTAATGGCAAGGTCTTCGTTAGAATCGGTAATGGTATTGCAGGCGATTTTAATTCCTACACAGGAAAAGCAAACCTCGCCAGCTGCGACGTGTATGGCTGCAACAATGTGAATGGATCGCCCCAAAGCGAAGTGCAAGTGGATGTGTACCAAACCGCACATAACTCCAGCAATATAGCCAGCAATCTCAACGGCAGTTATGCCATCCACGAGGTCTTTGGTGGTGGTAACCAGTCTCCCTACATGGTAGACCGCTCCCTTAAAACCAACGTGTGGATACATGGATGCGATAACACCATCAGCCGTGTCTTTGGCGGTGGCAACGCTGCTGACGTATATGGCGTGAATCTCACCATCGACGGCGGTCGTTTGGGCGAGGTGTTTGGCGGCGGTAACGGCGAACTTGGCCCTGATTACGCGGCCAATGTCGGTAATAGTTCAACAATTGGAACAGAAGTCATCACAGTCTTGGTAGGCGGTGGTGTCATCAATGTACTCTTCCAAGGTAGCAATCAGCATGGCGTGGTACATGGCGACATTAGAGTAACTAACTTCGGGGGTTGTGAGTCATTGAACATTGTCGACCACTTTATGGGCGCCAACCAAGCCGATATTGAAGGCAATATCACAGCAACCATTAACTGCGGATTGAATTTCGACCCCTATGACCCCGATTGGGATCCCAATAGTGGTGATACGCCCACGGGCCAACTCATCGAGATGAAATTCGTGAACCTGTACTGCGGCAGTAACCGTGCCCAAATCCGTGGCGACATCAACCTCACTATTGAGGGCGGTATTTTCGAGAATTTGTTTGGCGGCTCCAAAGGTCGTATTGACAATCCGGAAACAACTGAAGATGAAACATTCGAATCTAATATTGATGGCAATATCAACCTGATTATTACGGGCGGTACCATCGGCAACCTCTACGGCGGCTGCGACCAAAACGGCAACGTCAAGGGCAAGATTGGTATCAATATCTATGAAAATAGTGATGCAGAATGCCCGCTCTTCATAGGTAACATCTATGGCGGTGGTCGTCTTACCAACACAGCACCTACCGATCCCACCATCATTTCGCCTGACATCAAGATTCTCAAAGGCGATATCGGTGGCACTACATCCAACCTTCCTGTCCTCAATTACTCTGAACCTACATTCTATGCAGGCAACGTGTTTGGTGGCGGATTCCAAGGCCATGTCACCAGCAATCCGAGAGTGATTGTCGGTGACGGCACCAACAAGTCTGTCAACGTTCTTGGTAATGTGTATGGCGGTGGCGAGGAAGGCGAAGTCCGTGGCAGCGCGCAAGTGATCATTGTGCCTAAAACATACACCTTTACTTATAACACACCGGAAAATGACAATGCCATTAGGGTGACCGACCTGTTAGGCAATGCAATAACAAGCAGTTCTACTACACTCGGCGAAGGCATGGATCTCCTCATCGAGGCCTTACCTTCTCCTTACGGCCAACAATTCAGTGGATGGACGGTCGATGGTGAAAATGCAAGCGTTGGTGATGCGACAGCCACTTCCACTACCTTCACCATGGGAACGGAAAATTCTACTTTGACACCTGTTTTTGCTGGTGCACAAAAACATAAACTTACGATAACCCAACCAGTAGGCGGCCATGGTAGCATCGCGGTCTATGATTGCCAAGGCCGTCTAGTTGAGTCTGAAAGCCAGATCAGCGAAGGCGCAGTGCTCAACCTGTCTGCCAATCCTCAAGCGGGATACCAACTTGAGGAATGGACGATTTCAGGCGAGGGAGCACAAATAAGAAATAGAAATGTGCCTCATACCATCTTCACCATGGGGACAGGAGATGCCTCCATTACGGCTTCCTTCCAAGAAATCCCCACTCATCAATTCACTTTCGGAGTTGATCCATTAGCAGGCGGTAGTATCACTGCCACCAACGCCTCGAGCCAAAACGTGAGCAGCGGCGATTACATTGAAGAAGGCTCGACGCTCACCCTTACTGCTACACCTGCAACAGGTTATAGATTTAAGGAATGGGTGCGTGAATCTGGAGACGGTATTATTGCCACTCCGAACGAAGCTACCACTAGCTTTACCGTGAGAACTCAGAATACCCAAGTAACAGCTATTTTTGAAGAACAACCCTAACGAATATAATATAAGCGATGAAGTATATGAACAATTTGACTATGAATTTTAAACGCAGGTCATTTATCCTGTTGGCCTTGCTGCTCACGGGCGGCATGGCCTCGGCACAAGTTGTCATCAAGGGCAATGTCTACGGCGGCGGCAAAGGCACGCGTGACGATGTAAAACATGGCTTGGTGACAGGCAACACCTCGGTCACCATGAACAACGGCACCGTTGTGCAAAGCTTGTACGGCGGCGGCGAGTTGGGCTCGGTGGGCGATTTCTCAGACTCTACTTCTGTTGTGTATAATACGGGAGGAGAGAATGTGACAGTGTACGTCCCCACGGCTTGCAAGCCGAATACCGGCTTGGCCAGTGTGGTGCTCAACGGCGGAAAGTTAGGCTACGGCTCAAAAGCAGTGATGCCTACGCCTGGAACGGACACTTGGGAGGATTCCTACGGTTATGTCTTCGCCGGCGGACGTGGCGAAGCCGACTCCATCAACTATCCCAAAGCCATTGCCCTTGGCGTGGTCGACCGCACCTATTTGGAAATCAACGGTGCCTTCATCACGGCTTCGGCTTACGGCGGCTGCGAGAACGGCATACTGCTGGGCAACAGCCATGTGAAAGTCAAGAGCGGCCAAGTTGGCGTCCCTTATTGGGTTGAAGGAGAAGAGCCGAAATGGGACACCACGTCATTTGGCGATGAAACGCGGTGGACTGAGGTCATTGAGGCCATTCGTACTGGTACAGTAGCCAACATTACCGAAAAAATAGCTCCTTTCCACGAGTGCGCGGCTTGGCCCTTCGGCAACGAAGACGACGAATACTTGGCGTACGACATCTTCGCCGGTACCGAAGGATACAATCCTCAAGGCGGTGCATTATATGCCTCCGACGGCAACACCTTCTTTGGCAAGGTGTATGGCGGCGGCTCAGGTTATTATCCTATTGCTCCCGGCGTGTGGCGCCGCTCGGCTGGCCGCGTCAACGGCAACACTTTGGTGGAAATCGAGGGCGGCCACATCCTCACTTCCGTCTTCGGCGGCAATGAGCTGACCGACGTGGTTGGCAGCAGCACCATCAAGATGACAGGTGGCACCGTCGGTGTGCCTCAACTTATTGCCGACATTGAACAACGTCCCCTCAACAGCCACGTCTTTGGCGCGGGCTTGGGTGACATGCGTTCCAGATTCGACAAATGGACCAACGTCGGCAGCACCAATGTCTATATTACGGGCGGCACGGTCTTCGGCTCCGTCTTCGGCGGCGGCGAGGACGGCCACGTCTTGGGCAACACGGTGGTTACCGTCAAGGACTCCATCAATGGATCAACAATTGCGTCGAGTCCCCTCATCGGCACTTGGGGTTATTCCACTTATGAAGGTAACGTGTTCGGTGGTGGTCGCGGTTTCTCGGGCAAAGACATTGCCAATGGTGGCATGGGCGGCAAAGCCACTGTCAACATTGAGGGCGGCACCATGCTCGGCTCCGTCTACGGCGGTGGCCGTTTGGCTTCGGTGGGTTTGGATCTCGTAGCCTTAAACGGCAATTTGGTAGATGACAGTGGTTTTGGAGGCTACACCTACGTCAACATCAAAGGCGGCACCATCGGCAACCGATTTGGGACTGTTGACGAATTCGGCAACACTGTCGGTGGCAACGTGTTTGGTGGCTCCAAGGGCCGACTGACCCTGTTGGACGGCACGACGATAAACCCGCAATGGCAAAACTTGGGCAAGGTGAAAAATACCTATGTGACCATCAATAAGACTACCGACCTCGTCATCAAAGGCCATGTGTATGGCGGTGGTGAAGTTGGCTCGGTCGAGCAAAACGCTCTGGTGGTTATTGAGCAAGGTACCATCGGATATGAAGCTTCGACTGGAAACTATATGGGCGGCAACGTCTACGGTGGCGGCAAGGGCACGCCAATAGAAGAAAAAGCGGGATTGGTGAAAGGCAATTCCTACGTCGACATGAGAAACGGCTGGGTGACACGCAGTATATACGGCGGCGGCGAGTTCGGCTCGGTGGGTACTTTCACGGAATGCTACAATGCAAATCAAGGCGACCATTTCGCAGGTGAGCCTATGACCTGCGAACCAAATACAGGCTTGGCCTCGGTTATCGTAGGCGGTGGTCAAGTAGGCCTCCCCCAAGCAAAGATGCCTACACCAGGTACAGACGCTGTCGACGACGATTTTGGCTACATCTTCGCGGGTAGCCGTGGCACCAACGACCCTGTTGCTTACCCAAAAGCCAACATCCTTGCCGTGGTCGACACCACCTATTTGGAAATCTACAACGCCAACGCCAGTGCACCGACCCTCATCAATGCCTCTGTGTATGGCGGTTGCGAAAACGGCTTGGTACTGCACGGCACCAAAGTGTTGATTACGGGCGGCCAAATCGGTAACGGATGCAAAAAGACTAATCCAAGTGACCCAACCACCTGGACGTGGGATGGTGTGTATCCAGAAGAATGGTGGACTAAAGCCAAGGACACAATTGAATCAGGTGATATTGACAAAATCAATGCCATCGCGACCCGCTTCAACGAGTGCGACGCTTGGCCTTTCGGCAATAATGGTCAATACTTGACGTATGATATCTTCGCTAATGAACCAGGATACAATTCGCAAGGCGGCTCCTTGAGCGCTTCCGACGGCAATTCCTTCTTTGGCAACGTGTTCGGCGGCGGCTCGGGCTACTATCCCTACGCGGCTGGCTTATGGCGCCGCACGGCAGGACGTGTGTATGGCAACACCAACGTGGAAATCAGGGGTGGCCATATCCTGACCTCTGTCTTTGGAGCTGGTGAAATCTCCGACGTCATGGGAACAAGTTCCGTCAAGATGACGGGAGGCACCGTCGGCGTGCCGCAAACCGTGGATGAAATCACAGGTCACCCCTTGAATAGTCACGTCTTTGGCGGTGGCAAGGGCGACCCGCGCACACCTTTCAACGAATGGACCAACGCTCAGAACACCAATGTGGAAATCATGGGCGGTGTCGTCTTCGGCTCCGTCTTCGGCGGTGGCGAAGACGGCCACGTCTTGAGCAACACGGAGGTTATCCTCAGGGATTCCCTGAGTGGAACAGAAATTTTGTCAAGCCCGCTTGTCGGCACTTGGGGCACAACAACCTTCGACGGCAACGTGTTCGGCGGCGGTCGTGGCCTTTCAATCAACTCACCCACTGTGGGTGGCGTGGTCGGCAATACCAATTTGACCATGGAAGGTGGCCTTGTGCTTGGCTCTGTCTATGGCGGCGGCCGTATGGCTGCAGTGGGAGTGAATCTCACTACAGGTGCCCTGTATGACGACGATAACCATGGCCAAACCAATGTCACCGTCAGCGGCGGCACCGTCGGCAACGCTTACGAGACCGATGCCAACACCAATGGACACATGGTTGGCGGCAACGTCTATGGCGCCAGTAGGGGAGGATTGCTCCTCTTGGATGGCCAGACAGAAAACCCCGCATGGGCTTCCATGGCCAAAGTGAGGAATACCGATGTGAATATCGCACAAGAAAAAGACAACATACCTACCCTCATCAAGGGTAATGTTTACGGCGGTGGCGAAATCGCCCAAGTGACCAAGAATACCGATGTCGACATGACGGGCGGCACAGTGGGCACGATACAATACGATTGGAAACCGAGCACGGACCATAGCGAAGGCATGGACACCCTCTATCACATCACCGGCGGTAATGTGTACGGCGGCGGTCACGGCAACGATGGCAAACGCGATGCGGCTTGGGTGATGAACAATTCCACCGTTGCCATCGGCGGCGGCCAGGTGTGGTTCAATGTGTATGGCGGCGGCGAAATGGCCAGCGTGGGCCAACGCACCATCACTTATACTAATCCTAATGACCCGACCTCCCCAATAGTTGCCATCAATCCTGTGGCCAACACGGGCTTGGCCTCGGTGACTGTCACCGGCGGACAAGTGGGTCCCGGACCGAAAGTGGAGACGGGCTACAACCTCCCCGTCGGCTTGAACAGCTTGGACGGTTACGTTTTTGGCGGCGGCCAAGGCATCGGCAACGACCCGATGACTGCAGACGATCCTAATGGCCACTATTTTGACCTCTGCAACGTGAACTATACAAATGTCACGGTGAACATCCCCGCCACTGCCGACGTCAACACCAACCGCATCTGGGGCAGCGTCTTCGGCGGTTCGGAGGACGGCCACGTTCTCGACAGCACGAGTGTGACTTATGTGAGCGGACTGTTGGGCACCTTCGGCACCACCAGCTACGACGGCAACATCTTTGGCGGTGGTCGTAACTACAGTGGAAAGAACTACGTCGCAGGCCGTGTGCAAGGCAACACCCACATCGAGATGGAGGGTGGACAAATCTACGGTAACATCTACGGTGGCGGTCGTCTTGCCTTAACGGGCATCGACTTCGCAAGGACTCAATTGGATGGCAACAACCATGGCCGAACCATGGTTTTAGTGAAAGGCGGCACGGTGGGCAACAACACCAAAACGAATACGAATCCTTCTGACCCCGACGAACTCCTCATCGAAACCTTCTCCGAACACAGCATGGGTAATGTGTATGGCGGCGGCATGGGTAATGAGAAAGGCCTCACAGCCGCAGGACGTCCTGCAGCATCGGCCTTGCTTGTCGGTATGGTCAAGAACACCGTGGTGGAAGTCTCGGAAGTTGATTCGGACAATCCCACCCATATCTACGGTATCGTGTTTGGCGGCGGCGAGATTGCCAACGTGGGTAAATACTCTTGGGAAGGAAATGGTACCAATATCGAAATCTCGGAAGGCTTGGCCAAGGTGAAAATCAAAGGCGGCATCATCGGTGCCGACAGGGCGAAGATGAGATGCGATCTTGCAGACCCCTCCGACCCCGACAACTTCTGGACGAAATACAACGACGACCTCGGCTATGTGTATGGCGGCGGCGAGGGCATCGTGGACGACCCGGAAAAGAAGGATGCCAACAATAATGATGTCTATCCTTATGTTAGCATCAGTTTGGATGGCGTAACCTCTAACCAAAGAATCATCGACCTCATGGCCACAGTCAACAATACCGAGGTGGAAGTCAGCGGAGGTTGGGTGAAAGCCTCTGTGTTTGGCGGTGCCGAAGCCGGCCATGTGATGCACAACACCAAGGTGACCATCAGCGGCGGACAAATCGGCGCAGGCGATGATGGAAACCAAGATTTAAGGTATACAGACGAATCTGTTTTCATCAACCCGGTCAATACTCCCATTACCAATTCCTTACACGGAACGACTCACTGGCCTTACGGTAGCAACTATGGTGGTTCAACCCACTATGATCCCTTCGACTTGGTGCTTCTGAAGCAAGGCATTACTCCTTCCGACGGCAAGTCGTGGTTCGGCAACGTGTTTGGCGGTGGCTCGGGCTGGTTCCCGTATGTGAAGAAAAATGCCGCTGAAGAATACCAGTGCTACTGGAACCCGCTTTCGGGCCAGGTTTGGGGCAATACCGAAGTCTTCATCGATGGCGGACATATCCTTAACAACGTATATGGTGCCAACGAGTTTACCAACGTGATCGGCTCTGCCTCGATTACGATGACCGACGGCACTGTCGGCGTGCCTCGTACCGAGGAGGATATTATGAGACAGCCTACCATCTGCTACGTGTTTGGTGGCGGCTGCGGCGACCCGCGTGCCGATTTCGATAACAACACCAATGTGGCAAGCACTGATGTGAAAATCCAGGGCGGTATCATCTACGGCTCAGTGTTCGGCGGTGCCGAGGACGGCCATGTGTTGGGAAATGCTGTGACCACTATCGGCCAAGTGGACAATGATGCAACTGTCATTGGCAGCAGTGGTACTTCGGGTGTTGATGGCAACGTATTCGGTGGCGGACGAAACTATCTCGCTAAGACTACGACCCCTGGCCGTGTGGGTGGCAACACCATCGTGAACATTGACGGCGGCACCATGCTCGGTTCCATCTATGGCGGTGGTCGCTTGGGCAATGTCGGCATTGACATCAACGGCGATACAATAGCCGGCAGGGACCACGGCTATACCACCGTCAACGTGGGCACTAGCACTCAGACGAACAATATCTCCATCGGCCACGAAATCCAAAACCAAGAGGACCGCATAGGCGGCAACGTGTATGGCGGCGGCAAGGGCCTTGCGGGACCAGCCACTTCCATATATCCTACTTTGGGTAGGGTGAAGCAGACTTTGGTGAACATCGACCAACAGTCGGACAAGCAAACCTTCATTATAGGTTCGGTGTTCGGCGGCGGCGAGGACGGCCATGTGCTGATTGACACCTACGTCAATGTCATGGACGGACAAATAGGCGGCACATCATACAATCCTACCAACCCAACCTTGAGTACAGACTACTTCCACGGCAATGTGTATGGCGGCGGTCGTGGCGTGGACACTTACGTTGACGATCAAGGAGTCAACCAATATAGCCCCACTGCTGGTAAGGTGGAAGGCAACACTCATGTGATGATTACAGGCGGTCGCGTTTGCCGCAACGTGTATGGCGGTGGCAACTTAGCCTCGGTTGGTGATGCCAACGAAGTGCCCGATGCCAGCGGCTATCACACTGGTTGGGCCAATGTGACCCTGACAGAGAATGCCTATGTGGGTGTCACTCCCAATAGTGCCAACCGCAACGGCATGGTGTTCGGTGCAGGAAAGGGCATGGCGGGCGAAGCCTACAAGGACCTTTCCATGGTGAAAAACACCAAGGTCATCATCACGGGTAAGAGTAAAGTCACGACTACCGTGTACGGCTCGGGCGAGGACGGTCACACACGCCGTTGCACCGACGTCCTCATCGGCGACGCCACTGTCAACAGCTCCACTGTTGACGGACATGAGGTCGTCATTGGCACTAACGGTGAGCCAGGCGTGGACGGCAACGTCTATGGCGGTGGTCGTGGTCTCGATATTGACCAGTCGACGGGTACCTATAGCTCAACGGCAGGCATCACGGGCATCAGCACCAATGTTTTGGTTAACGATGGTTTGGTCAAAGGCTCCGTGTTTGGCGGTGGCCGCTTGGCTTCGGTAGGCTACGAAGCTGTTTTGGATACTTTGAATAATGGAAACATTGATCTTGACAAAATCCCCGCCGACTATGGTATGGCTACCGTCCACATCACGGGCAATGCCAAAATTGGTGCTGGCACCTATGACAACGGCCACGTGTTCGGCTCTGGTAGAGGTAATATTGGTGATGATTTTAAAGACCTTGCATACGTGCATTGGACCAATGTCACCGTCGACGGCAACGCCCAAGTCTATGGCTCGGTGTTCGGCGGCGGTATGGACGGCCATGTCAAGAAATACACGCCTAAGGGTCATACTGACGTGACCAAGTTTGGTGACACCCATGTCACCATAGGCGCACTCACTCCAGGGACTGACGTTTGCAACATCGCCACTGACGCCACAACCAGTCTGTATAAAGGTAACGTGTATGGCGGCGGTCGTGGTTTTGACGTAGACCCCACAGGAACCCACAGCCCCACAGCAGGACGTGTGGAAGGCAACACGAAGGTCGACATCTTGAGCGGCCACGTGTGGCGCAATGTCTTCGGCGGCGGTAACCAAGCCGTGGTGATGGGCCGCAAGGTGGTCAACATCGTGAACGGCGAAGTCCACGAGGATGTGCACGGCGGTAGTAACGCTATCCCTGTACCCGACGATCCTGACCTGGCAGTTTTATGGACTCACTCCGGTCTGAAGACGGTGAACGTCAGAGGCGGCCACATTCATGGTACTGTCTACGGCTGCAGCCATTCTTCCAACGACGGCGAGATAGAACAAAGTCAGGCAAACGCTGAAAAATGGACATCCTTCGTCAACGTCAGCGGCGGCCAGATCGACGATGACGTGCATGGCGCGGGCTATGCAGGCCTGGTGAACGGCTCGGTGTGCGTCAACATCGGTGCCAACGCCATCCTGAGTGCCCCCAACAAAGAATCCAATATCGACTACAACAAAGCCCATACGGGAAGTTGGAATCAAACAGGAATAGACCCTGTGGAGCCTACGGCCGATACCCTCGTTATCGGTGGCTCAGTCTATGGCGGATCTGACTACTACGGTTCCACAACTACCAATGACTGGCGCCACTATGACCAGACCGGCTACTCCCTCATTTTCATCGACGGCACGGACTATAATACGACGGGTAACACGGACAACTACATGACCATCAATGGCGGTCTCTACGGTAGCGGCACTCATACGGAATCGGGCGCGCTGGGTCGTCACATCCTACTGAGGAACTACGGCACCCGTAGCGAACGCAGCGGTGAAATGACATCGGCCACCCGTACGCTGACCACCATCCAGCGCGTCAACAACCTTGTCATCGACCATGCTAACGTCAACTTGAGCGGTTCTGCTGACATCATTATCAGCAATCCTTCGAGCACTGACGAAAAGTATGGTGTGTTGCGCGTGTCCGACACCCTCGCTATCATCAACGCAAGTAGTATTGTGCTGGGCAGCACGGATCAACCCGTCTACATGGACTCCATCTATACGGTGCAAAGCTTGAACCTGGCCAACAGTTCTGCTTCCATCTACGACCATAATCTCTATGAGTTGAAGAAGAACGCTTGGTATTGGCTCGGTATCCAAGGCGACCAAAGCAACGGACATCTCTACAATATCAACGGCACGACTTTGACTGGCTCAGCCTTGGCCTTGGATAAGGAGAACGTCATGATCTTCAACGACAGGTCGAAACTGTGGGTGCGTTACCATGAAAAGAAATCAGGCGATGCAACGGTGATGCAGTACTACGGTGAGCTTCTGGGCTTCTTCCGCATGAGAGGCGTCAGCTACAATCCTCAAACCGACGACGAGACGGAGAGCTTTGCCTATGCTCGTCCTAAGTTTAAGGATGATGCTCAATTCGTTACCGACAACCTGTCGGACGGTGGTTTCTTGAGCTACAACACCACCTTCAACTACTTTACCGATGAGGGTAATTCATACACGAACACCGAACAGTATCCTTACATCAACGTGCTTGACTACTCCTCAAAGGTTGACCGCAAAGATTACCGCGTTTGGGTTGACCCGCAGCGTAAGAACCGCTGGTATGTCGACGGTACACGTGGCTGGGGTAGGGACGAGGTCTCGAAACTCGCTGGCGCTGGCCGCTTCCCAGACAAGCCCAAGAGAACCCTCTTCGGAAAGAATAATAGCAACGAGGGAACGGGTATCGTTTCGGAGACTTACGGCACAGGTAATGCAAACCAAAACTACTCCTACAAAAATGACCTGATTTTCGTCGTCGGCGCATTGACGGAATTCGACGGTGCCATCTTGACCGATAGCCTCAGCAGCGACAATAAGCATGAGTATCCGCTGAGACTCTACCGCTACCCAGGTGGCCATACGATGAGCAACGGTTTGGTGGACAAGGGCAATGGCACAGCTCCTGGTTCGGATGCCCCGTTCGGTGTGCAAGGTACAGACAACTATGCAGGCCCTGGTGCCAACTATGGCGCATTGCTTGATGTGGCTGCTGGCCGTAGCATCACCTTGAAAGGCGTGGTCATGGACGGCTTGTACAGCTACGATTCCGAAGAAGCGACGTTATACGGTATTCCAGGTTCAGACACTGACCATGCTTACGTTCCGACTTCGGTCGAAAAGCCTTTGGTCATCACGGGTGCTAACTCGACGCTCACCCTTAGCGACAGCACCGTCTTGATGCGCGGCTACAACAACACGAACGCCGAGCCTTGGTACACCAACTCCGATTACAAGCCTTATAACGCTGATGGAGTGTTGGCTTACCATGGTGGAGCCCTCTTCGTGGATTCGTTGGCAACGGTCAATGTGAGAGACACGGTGATCATCACTGGCAACAAGCAATACCTGATGATTGGTGATGCCACTGCCACAACCATTGAGAGCAACGTGTATCTGCCCACTTTCGCTTCCCATGTCAACATCTCTGGCACTTTGGATAATGACTCGAAGATCGGCATTACCAACCCCAACAGAAACCAGGAAACGATCTATGTCTACAACACGTTCTCGCCTGTGGCCGTGGCCAACAGCGGCACTGCAGCTAATGACCCCACCATCGCTGAGTTGGCTTACACCAACAACAACTTCCGCGACGACATGGACATGTTCTTCGTGAACAACTACACTGAAGAGAATAAACGAAGCACCTATTATTCCGCAAATATCCCTGACTATCCGGGATATATTGAGGAGGAGGAAACGAGGGCGATTGACCCGGCCAAGACCTTGTTCTTCGGCTGGACCTGGGACAATGTGGTGCGCACCGCGCCTGATGGCTTCGGCTTCACCACGATCAACTCGGCGGAAGATTTGGTTTGGCTCAGTAGCTTGGTGAGCAGCGGCGAATCGATTTCGAACGTCACGCAGACCGACGACATCGACTTGCAGCAGTACGTCTGGGTGCCTGCGGGAACGGCTGCCAATGCGTTCTCCAAGAACTTCGACGGACAAGGTCACCTCATCAAGAACCTCAGCATCGACTACATCGGCACGGGCGACCGCCGGTATGAGCGCACACTCTACGGACTGTTCGGCAACGTTGACGGCGGCAACATCGACCGCACCTTCGTGGTGAGCGGAATCATCCGTCCCGTTGGAACGGCTACCATCGGCGGCTTGGCAGGTTTGCTCAACACCGCCACCTTGACGAACAGCGAGGCGGCCTTGCGCATCGTGTGCCCCGATATGACAGGCGTTGTTCTTGATGGGTACAGGTACGCTGGCGGCTTGGTTGGAGAAGCCCAAGCTTCCACCATCCATTCGTCGATGGCCATGCCCGAAATGGAGTGTACGGGAACGTACGACTACATCGGCGGCTTGGTAGGCGGCTCGGCAACGACAGGTGATAAGTCTACTGTCTTGAATTCGTTTGCCAATGCGAAGTTCACGCTTGGTGACGATCTGAGGGGTGCGGGCGGCCTTGTGGGTTACTGCGCCAACATGAATGTGGAGAACTGCTACATACATTTGTATGACAACGGCAACTTGTATGACAGCGGTGCTACGACGGGTAAGAAGTTCGGCCAATTGGCGGCTGATGGCGCAAGCAGTACCATTGTCCGTTGCTATGGTTTCGCTGATGGTGCATCCGAATATCAGCCAATCTATACTGATGGTGTGATTACGCCGACCAATTGCGGTTGGTACAACGCTGTGTCCACTTCCGACACTTACGGCTACATGTATTCCGACAACCTCGTGACGACGACTGCCGGAACACAGCCATTGTTCCAGAAGCTCAACGACTACGTTGAGGGTTACACTGGCAGTAATGCTTTGTCCAGCTGGGCTCGCCCGACCTTGAGCGAAATCAACGGCGACCTGCCTGTGCTGCTGCTGAACGATAATGACGGTAGTAATGCGCACCAAGGCAGCTTCCGTAGCCTTGCCACATACGATGTTGCGAATGGCGGCCGTGCTCTGCAATACGGCGGTACCGTGCGCGACGGTGAAGGTAAAGAACTCAGTATCATGCTTGGTCGTTCGGAAGACGTCTTTGTCTATGGCGACGTGAATGAAGACTTGTCGCAGACCAGCGTCAGCGTCAACGCCATCAAGGTGGCCATCCATGAGGACGCAGCTATCATCCAACCGGGCAAGTTAGGCAACTACGACAACAACTATGTCGGTATCACCTTCGACAACACCTCGCGTCAGGCATTGGACTATCTTGGCAACACCTTGGGCCGCGACTGGCACATGATGTCGTCACCTTTGAAGAATGCGCCGTTGGGCGTGGATTACCAAGGACAAAACATTGCCGATGGACCTCAATACAATTACTGGGCTGGTGATGTTCTTCCTGTGTTCAACTTCTTCCCAGCAAGTACGAATGACGGTTACTTCCCGAGCATAGTATCGAGCTCGAAAGGCTATGCTTACGAGTATGACTTCTACACTTGGTACGAACCCGACTGGCAGTGGATCAACTTCAAGCGTAACGGACCGAGCCACTATCACGAGGATAACTACGGGAACCATGCACACATTGATTATTATTACGACAATAACACCAGCAATAGTGCAATTGTGAATGTCAATGAACCGACCTTCGTACAAGGCAAGGGCTACATGATGGCCATTGAGGACGACACCTATATGCAATCGCATGGCCAGTTGAATAACGGAGAGGTGAGCATCCTCGTGACCAACAAAGCCGATAGCGACTATGCCGTAATTGGCGGTAAGGGCTGCAACCTCATCGGCAATCCGTATCAAGCCTATCTGGACTTCGATAGATGGAATGCCACAAACACCAGCATCAGTGGATATGCAGTGTATGACGCCATGCTGGAAAACGGCGAGGGAACTATCGTGGGAGGCTACCGCTATTATACGGTAGGAAGCTCAGAAAACCCGGACGCGTTGGCATCACAATACTTGCATCCGCACCAAGGCTTCTTCGTCAAGACGGACGATGAAGAAGAGACCATCAATTTCAACCTGACATCAAGTATGATAGCGTCTCGTACAGGCGTCACCTCGGATTTCCGTGACGATCCGGTGAACTATCCGTTGGTCAACATCTTCGCTGATGACGACGAAGGCCGCACCGACATCCTCGTGGTCGAGTTCAACCGTCCCGAGAACGGCGGTGGTCCCAAGATCAAGGCCCTGCGCAACGGCAAACACATGATTTACTCTCACTTCGAGGATGAGGACTATGCCACCTTCTTTGCAGAGAAGGGCACGAAGAGGGTGCCTGTGCGCTTCAAGACCTTCGAGGAGGATGCGTTCTACACCCTGCGCTGGAAGACCTACAACGGCACCTTCCGGAGCATGTATCTGGTTGACAACATCATGGGCGTGCGTTATGACATGCTTATGAGCAACAGCTATCGTTTCGAGTCTTCGAAAGAGGACTATCTGTCGCGCTTCTACATTGAGTTCGACATCGACGATACCGGAATTGATGAACTTGAACCCGAAGGCGATGCTCCGTTTGCCTTCTTCGACGGCACCCAGTGGGTGGTGAACGGCCAAGGTTTCCTGCAACTCTTCGACGTGACGGGCCGCGTGCTCTTCGCCGAGGAAGTCAGAGGAGAGCAGAACCGTCAAGACTTCCACGGCTTAGCTAAGGGTGTCTATCTGCTCCGCTTGACGGATCACCAATCTATTAAAGTACAAAAGATCATATTGAAATAACACCATGAAAAGACACGACAGACATTTCAACATGGGCAAAAGGGCAGCCACTGCGGTGGCGCTTGCCTTGATGATCTTGGGCGGATTCCATTCCGCCGAAGCGCAAATCCTTATCTTGAACGAAGATGAGTATCTGCGTAGTGACCGCACTCCTGCGGATGCTGATTGGGTAGCACCCATCCTTACCCAAGGCACGGAAATTGACCAGTACATGCCGCTCGGTGAGGGCTGGCTGCTGTTGATCGGCTTGGGTGGAGGCTATTTTTTGAGTAAGAAAAGGAAACAGGAAGGGGAATAAACCTTATGGAAGTCAGGCGAGTTTTCGACCTTCTCCAGCACTATGTGGAGACCTATCCCAACCAGAAAGTAGCCCTCGCTGGGAAGAAAAATGGGAAATGGGTGAACTATAGCATCCAGGACTACATTCAGCACGCCAACGCCTTGAGCTACGCCCTCATGGAACTGGGCATCGAGAAAGGCGACAAGGTGGCGATGATCCTCACCAACCGTCCAGAGTGGAACATGCTCGACATGGCCATCAGCCAAATCGGTGCCATCAACGTGCCGATTTATCCCACCATCAGTGAGGAGGACTATCGCTACATCCTCAGCGACTGCGACGCCAAGATGGTCATCATCGACGGCCTCTCCGTGATGCACAAGGTGACCAACATCCTGCCCGACGCGCCCAACATCAAGTTGGTCTACACCATGCTCGACCGCGAGAAATATCCCTATTTCGACCAACTGCTTGCGATGGGTAGGGAACACCCCCACGACGAGGAGCTGGAGGCACGCAAGGCCGCTGTCGACGAGATGGAATGTGCCACCATCATCTACACCTCGGGCACCACAGGCCTGCCGAAGGGTGTCATGCTCTCGCACCACAACTTGATGAACCAGTTCAAGAACTTCTGCGAGACGCCTTCGCCCGACTCGAAGACGGCGTTCAGCTTCCTGCCCGTGTGCCATGCCTACGAGCGTGCCTTGATCTACATGTACCATTACTTGGGCATGTCGATTTACTATGCCGAGAGCTTGGCCACCATCGCCTCCGACATGCGCGAAATCCATCCCACGATGATGTGCGCCGTGCCGCGTGTTTTGGAACGCTTTTACGACGCCATTTACCAGTCGGGCAAGAAACAGAAGGGCATTGCCAAGGCGATTTTCTTCTGGGCCTTGCACCTGGGCGAACGCTACAAGATTTCTTCCGAAAACCGCAACTGGTTCTACAACGTCAAGCTGAACATCGCCGACAAGTTGGTCTATTCCAAGATTAGAGCCAACATCGGGGCCGAGAACTTCGACATCATCGTGTCGGGTGCCGCCGCCATCTCACAGAAGATTGCGGGTTTCTTCTCGGCCATCAAGATGCCGGTGTTTGAGGGGTATGGCCTCACCGAGACTTCGCCCGTCATCGCCGTCAGCAATCGCCATCCGCACGGACGCGAGGTGGGCTATGTCGGCCAACCGCTGCCGGGCACGGAAGTGAAGATTGCCGAGAACGGCGAAATCATCTGCCGTGGCCACAACGTCATGATGGGCTACTACAAGAAGCCCGAGCTGACCAAGGAAGTCATCGACGAGGACGGTTGGTTCCACACCGGCGACATGGGCGAGTTCAACCAGTACAACCAACTGCGCATCACGGGCCGCATCAAGAGCCTGTTCAAGACCTCGGGCGGCAAGTACATCAACCCCGACGTGATTGAGGCCAAGTTCAGCTCCTCCAAGTTGATTGAGCAAATCCTGGTGGTGGGAGAGAACCAGAAGTTCGCTGGTGCCCTCATCATCCCGAGCTTCACCGACCTGAAGGCGTGGTGCGCCGAGGAAAAGATTCCTTACACCACGAACCAGGAGATGATCCACAACCCCGAGGTGTTGAAACGCTACGCCAAGGAAGTCAACGAGCTGAACAAGGGCTTGGGCGAGACCGAGAAGGTGAAGAAGCATGTCCTCCTTGCCGACGAGTGGAGCATCGCCAACGGCCTGCTCACCCCGACGCTCAAGGCCAAGCGCAAGGTCATCACTGCGAAGTACAAGGACGTGATTGAGAAGATGTTTGCGTGATGATTATGGCCTATGGCTTATGACTATGGCCGCTCCAACACTGAGTTGAGGCGGCCATAGTCATAGTTAAAAGAACCTTTAGCCGCATGTCATTCCCTTGGGAATCTATGCGGGTAAAGGTTCTTTTAACTTACTCAAGGTAAGTGTACCCATACAGTCCCGACCGATAATTGGACAAGAACTCCTTGCCCTCTTCGACGGTGATTTTGCCTTCCTTGACGCACTTGGTGACCCAGGTCTCCACCGTGCGGACGAGTTTCTTCGGGCTGTATTGCACGTATTCGAGCACGTCGGCAACGGTCTCGCCGTCAATGACTTGGTCGATGTAGTAGCCTTTTTCGTCCACCGAAACGTGTACGGCGTTGGTGTCTCCAAACAGGTTGTGCAAGTCGCCGAGGATTTCCTGATAGGCGCCCACGAGAAACACACCGATATAATAATGCTCCTTGTCGGTGAAACTGTGCAGCGGAATGGTGTGCTGCGTCGACTTGGCCACGAAGTTGGTGATTTTGCCGTCGCTGTCGCAGGTGATGTCCTGCAAGGTGGCGAGGTGCGTTGGGTTTTCGTCAAGCCTTTGGATGGGGATGATAGGGAAGAGTTGGTCGATGGCCCAAAGGTCGGGCAGCGACTGGAACAGCGAGAAGTTGCAGAAATATTTGTCGGCCAGCAACTTGGGAAGTGAGGTGAAGTCTTCAGGTACGCGCTTCAGGCTGTTGGCGATGTGGTTCACCTCGCGGGCGATGCTCCAGAACAGCCTTTCGATCTTGGCCCGCGACTTGAGGTCGAGCAGGCCGAGGCTGAACAGGTTGAGGGCTTCCTCGCGGATTTCTTGC
>JAEEGJ010003516.1_pt1 | contig 59535 bp, 46 predicted proteins | sample 8958761 | NCBI WGS metagenome assembly JAEEGJ01 (sample SAMN16246546, study PRJNA631951) | gut metagenome | biome: gut microbiome; feature: rumen; material: RS-attached | host: Bos | place: Iran: Karaj | collected 2018-10 | reverse complement strand
GTACGTTTCTGTGTTTCGTAATCTACGTGTACAAGCCCGAATCTCGGGTTATAGCCCTTGGCCCATTCAAAGTTGTCCATGAGCGACCAGTAAAAGTATCCCCGTACATCGGCGCCTTCAGTAGCGGCTTCTTTCATGCCTTTAAGGTAGCGGGCTAGAAAATCTATTCTGTTAGGATCATGAACCTTTCCGTCCAGGCTTACCCAGTCGTGGCAGGTAATTCCGTTTTCTGTAATGTAAACCGGCAGTCCGTAGCGCTTGTAATTGTGCTTTATGCCCCATTGGAGTGCTTCGGGGAAAATATCCCAGCCAAGCTCGTTGTGCGGGTAGCCGTCCTTTCGTATAAAGTTTCCGTTGTAGCGGCCTTCGTAAATATTAATTCCTATAAAATCAATCTTGCGGCTTATTATTTCCATCTGCTTTTTTGTAAGCTTTGGAAAAAGTTCTCCGGCCTCGCGTACAAGCTTTTTAGGGAACTTACCGAATACAATAGGATCTACCCAAAGCGGCATGCCCCAGATGCAGCCTGCAAGTCCTTCGTTAAAATAGGTCTTGTATGCATTTTCTTCATCTTTTTTGGATACAGGAATCTGCGGTTGGGTTGCAAGCGTAATTCCAATCTGTGCCTGCGGGATATTGTCGCGGAGCACTTTTACCGCCTTGCCGTGTGCAAGAAGAACATTGCTTGCTGCAAGAAGAATCTCCTTTGTCTGCAGTTTATAGCCTGGTGCATGGTCTCCAGTTTCATAACCGAGCCCTATAAATACAGAAGGCTCATTAAAGGTAATAAAATGCTTTACCTTTTTTCCAAAGGTCTGCGCAATAACGGTAGTGTAATATTCAAACCAGTCTGAGCTTTGAGGGTTGAGCCAGCCGCCCTTAAGGTGCAGGGCATAAGGCAGGTCCCAGTGATATATGGTCATAAAAGGTTCTATGCCGTTTTTAAGGAGCTCGTCAATGAGCTTTGTGTAAAAATCAATTCCAGCCTGATTAACCTTGCCGTCTCCATCCGGAATAATGCGCGCCCAGCTTACAGAAAAACGGTATGCCTTGAGCCCCATCTGCTTCATAAGCTTTATGTCATCCTTAAAACGATGGTAGTGGTCGCAGGCAGTGTCTCCGGTAGCATCATAAAGAATGTGCCCCTTCTGGTGCGTAAACTCATCCCAAATGTTTGCACCCTTTCCGTCTGCATTCCAGGCGCCCTCTATCTGATATGACGCTGTTGCGGCGCCCCATAAAAAATTCTTTGGAAAACCCATTTGATTGACTCCTTTAAATATAATAATAGCACATAACACAAAATAATTGTAAACAAATATTAAAATATGGTTTATAATTATTACGAAAAACGTTTATGTTAGCTTATGTTTATCTGGCAGCACTTTTTATTTCTCTATTAGAAATTATTACTTTCTACGAAAGCCGTTTGGGAAAGAATAATCAGAACCGTATGTTTTTGTTTGTAGGTTCTCTGGTTGCAAACTATGGCTGTGCTATGGTGCCTTTTTCAGAAACCCTGGCGGGTGCTCTTTGTGGAACTCAGATTTATTTTATAGGTAACACTGTAAGTCTTGTATTCCTGTTTTTTGTAATTGCAGATATTTGTGCAGTCAAATTAAGCCGTAACCTGGAACGCTTTTACTTTCTGGTTGCATTTATAATCATGTTCCTTGTTGCAATCTGCGACCACACCGACATCTTCTTTAAGAATATGAAGCTTGTAAGCTACTACGGAGCGCACCACCTGCAGAAGGAATACGGTGTCCTTTATTTTATATATCCGTTGTTTATTGGAATGACAAGCCTTTCGTGCATAATCGTAATTTTTATTGCAATTTACCGCGGAAACAAAATATCCATAAGGACAATCAAATACCTGCTTATAATTCTTGTTACTACGGATGCCGCCACAATTGCATCGCGCATTGCAAAAGTTCCGTACGAAATTTATCCGTTTATTAATATTGTGCTTCTTGCATTCCTGCTCATGATTTTCCGTCGTGCCAGTATGTATGATATGACCGAAAATCTTGTAAACGTTTATTCCCAGCGCCAGGAATATGGTTATATTTCATTTGATCGAAAAAAGCATTACTTAGGTTGTAATGAATATGCCCTGCGCCTTATTCCAGAGCTTAAACAGGCAATGATAGATGAGTTTCTGGATGATTCACAAAGCCCGTATTATGCAACAATTCTTGGCTGGATAGACGATTTTGAAAACGGTAAAAAGACTGACATAAAGATTACCAATGCCGGAATTACTGCAATAGGAGCAGTTCGTCATATCCGTGGAGACAGAAAGCCCGTTGGTTATCTTGTAGAGCTTCGTGATGTTACAAGTGAACAAAAATATGTAGATAACCTGGAAGGCAGCCAGCACAACCTGGAAATGGAAGTAGAGGCAAAGACTCAAAAAATCATTCATATTCAGGATTCAATCATTACAGGAATTGCCAGCATGGTAGAAAGCCGCGACAACAGTACCGGTGACCACATCCGACGTACAAGCGAAGGAATACGTATTTTTATAGAGCAGCTCAAAAAGCATCCCGAATACGAGAATATGACAGAAAACTTTTGTCTTAATGTTATAAAGGCTGCACCTATGCATGACCTTGGTAAAATTGCCGTAGATGATTCTATTCTTAAAAAACCGGGCAAGTTTAACCGGCAGGAATATGACCAGATGAAGCAGCATACAACCGAAGGAGCCAAGATTGTATCCGGAGTTTTGCGCGAGGTAGATGACAAACAGTTTAAGGATATTGCAATTAACGTTGCCCACTACCATCACGAAAAATGGAGCGGAGAAGGGTATCCCGAAGGCTTAAAGGGAGAAGATATTCCTCTGGAAGCAAGAATCATGGCCTTTGCCGATGTATTTGATGCCCTTGTGACAAAGCGCTGTTACAAAGAAGCCATTGGCTATGACGAAGCCTTTGAGATGATGGAAAAAGATTTTGGTACGCACTTTGACCCGGAGCTGGGCAAGGTTTTTCTGGAATGCCGCATGGCCCTTATAGCCATGTACACGCTGGATGCACTGTTGAATAAGGACTCGGTCTAGCGGCTTAACTTTCTGTACACTGTTCTTTTTGGAACTCCGGCTTCTTCGCCAAATTCCTTGAGCTTCCACTCGGCGTATTCGCTCCAGTTTCCTTCAAAAAAGCGAACCTCTGAGTTATTTTCAAAAGCAAGAATATGAGTACAGATGCGGTCTAAGAACCAGCGGTCGTGGCTTACTACAAGGGCACAGCCTGCAAAGTCTTCCAGTGCTTCTTCAAGGGCACGTACGGTTTCTACGTCCAGGTCGTTGGTTGGTTCGTCGAACAAAAGTACGTTGCCGCTTTCTTTGAGCATAAGTCCAAGGTTAAGACGGTTGCGCTCTCCACCAGAAAGTACGCTAACCTTTTTATTCTGATCCGGGCCGCTAAAATTAAACCAGCTGCAGTAGGCATGTGCGTTTACTTCGCGAATGCCTCCTTCAAGAGCGTGGCCTTTTTCATCTACAGCACCAAGCTTTACAAGGTCTCCGCCGTCTCCAAGAGTTTCGTATACAGTCTTGTTCATGTCCAGGGTAGAACGCATCTGGTCTACATAAACAAGCTTTACAGTTGAACCAATTTTAATAGTTCCGCTGTCCGGCTTTTCTCCACCTTCCAATCCTGCGGCATCTACAATCATCTTAAAGAGGGTAGTTTTACCCGCACCGTTTGGACCTACAATTCCAATAATTGCACCGGCAGGAATATGAACATTAAGATTTTCAAACAAAAGCTTGTCATCAAAGGACTTTGTAAGGCCTTCTATATCTATTACCTGGCCACCAAGGCGCGGACCTGCAGGAATTGAAATCTGTGTATCTTTAAGCTGCTTTTTGCTTTCCTGAGACATGAGCTCGTTATAGCGGGTAATATGTTCCTTGTGCTTAGCCTGGCGTCCCTTTGCACCCATGTGAATCCATTCCAACTCGCGCTGAATTTCCTTCTGGCGCAGGCTTTCATTTTTATTTTCAAGTGCAAGGCGCTGGTTTTTCTGTTCGAGCCAGCTTGAGTAGTTACCCTTAAACGGATATCCTTCTCCGCGGTCAAGCTCAAGTATCCAGCCTGCAACATCATCAAGGAAGTAGCGGTCGTGGGTAATTGCAATAACAGTACCTGCGTAATCGTGCAGATGTTTTTCGAGCCAGGCAACGGTCTCTGCATCAAGATGGTTTGTAGGTTCGTCGAGCAAAAGAATGTCCGGCTGCTGCAAAAGCAATCGGCACAGAGCAACACGGCGGCGTTCACCTCCACTAAGTACGTCTACAACCTGATCCGGTGGCGGACAACGCAAGGCTTCCATGGCAAGCTCAAGATTGTTATCTAAGTTCCAGGCGTCGCATGCATCCAGCTTTTCCTGAACCTCTGCCTGACGTGCACAAAGCTTATCAAAGTCTGCGTCCGGGTCGCCAAAGGCTTCGTTGATTTTATCAAATTCGGCAAGAAGGTCTGTAATAGGCTTTACACCTTCTTTTACAATTTCCATTACGGTTTTGCCAGGTTCAAGATACGGTTCCTGTTCGAGGTAACCTACAGAATAACCTGGAGCAAGAGAGGTTTCTCCGGTGTAATCCTTATCTATTCCGGCAAGAATCTTAAAAAGCGAAGACTTACCAGAGCCGTTTGGACCAATAACACCAATTTTTGCTCCATAAAAATAAGAAATGCTTATATCCTTAAGAACAACCTTGGTACCATAGGCGCGTCCAACACGGTCCATAGTATAAATGATTTTTTTGTCATCAAAGGTTTTTGCCATTTTATACCTCTTTAAAGTGTATTTTCGTTAGAAGGGGTTGTTTCTGTATTAGTTGTATCTACTGCGTTACCGGCAGCCCCTGGGGTCCCTGAGCCTGTCGAAGGGGTCGAAGGGCCCGAAGATGTCGAAGTATCCCCTGTATTTTCTGTTACAGTAGTCTCTGCAGCCGGTTCAGCTGGCTTTGGTGCAGGAGCCGGTGCAGCCTTTACAACAGGAGTGTAAGACATGCGGATATCTTCAATCTGGCTCTTATGGCGAGACTTGAGCAGCAAGGTCTGACTGTCGGCTTTGTAGACATAACCAGAAGAATTGTAGGTTTCAAAGCGTGGGTCGGTACGGAATGCCATATCGTAGATAAAGATCTGTTCAAAGGCAGGAATTCCCTTAAAGATTACATAATGTGTGTATTCCAGAGGGAAGTCTATAGAAAGTGTAAGACCTTCTGTTGCATCAAGATTATAAGCAATGCTTCTTGCACAGGTCCATGCCCACATTGCATCCTTGCCGTAAGAGTGAATGAGAAGTATACGAGGATAGAACTCATTGTCATAAGCAAGCATAGGGTAGATTGTCGAAAGTGTTCTTAAATCAAATGAAGAGCTTTCGGAAATATAAGAATTGATAATAACGCGTCCGGCCTTTGTTAAAGTTGAATTACCGCTTATCTGGCCATAGCGCAAAAGTGCAATACCAGTCTGAACTGCCTGAACTACAGAAACAAAGGTGTCGTTTTCGGAAATTGTAAGCACGTTGTTATCATAAGAGCAGGAATCTGTAATTTTCTGGATGCACGCTTCAACAGCAGGAGAAAGAATTGCAGCATAATCTGCATTAAGCTCGCTGAGTATAGAATATGTAAGAATAATTCCCGAAACCTGTGCAAGAGTACACTGCTGTATATCTGCAGCTGCAGCATTGGTAAGCAGAGTGCGCACAACCGAAAGCTCCGGATAAATGCACAGAAGAGAAGCAAGCTCGCTGTTTGTAAAGATTTCCAGAGAAGCAGTATTTGCAGCGTTCTTAATTTCCTTGTTGCTGTCCTGGATGTAGGTTTCGAGCTTTTTGTTCATTGAATCAAGGCTGTTGAGGTATGGAGCCGAAAGATATGTTCTTGTTGTACTCTTTTTGTAGTCAGAAGGAATTTCGTCAATTGCCTGCTTGTAGTTACCCTGACTTGCCATAGAAGCGATGTATGCAACTACAGCCTGTTCGGTAAAGCTGTTGTCGTTTAGAGAAGCCTTAAATGCGGTCTGCAGGTTCTTTGTAAAGGCCGAAACTGTCTGTGCGTAAGCATGAGTCTGAGCCTCTGCAAGCTCTGTTATTACGTCAAATGTAAATTTCTGGGTATCATCATAAATGGCATAATGAGCCAGATTGTCTGCATAGGTAAAGTGAATAAAGTTGTCCGAAAGCTCGTTTGAATGAAGAGACCAGTTCTGTTTTTTGCCTTCCAGAACAATTCGGTTGGATTCTTCCTTCTGGATCTTCATGTTGTAGCCAATACTGAATGGAACATAAAGGTCGGTAATGTCCTTTGGAACATCTGCATAAATTGTAAGCGGAGAATCTGCATTTTCCTGTTCAATCATAAAAACAAGGCTAATGCCGTCAGAAAAATTGAGTGTAATATTATGTTCTGCTTCTTCAAAACTAAGGAAAGTAAGCTCTTTTGCGGTCGGATTGTCTTTTTTAAGGATTTTTAGTGCATTCTGGGGGTTGCTGTGAACCGTAATTCCGTTGTAAGTTATCTCAAATTCATTTTTAAGGGCCTGTGAATTGTCGGGTGAGTCGGCATAAGCCATAGAAATCTGCATGTTTCCAATTTTTTTAAGAATTGAGGAATCTGTTCTAAATTGAAGTACAAAAATGCCGATGATAATAACGATATCGACAATCAGAAGTCCTATTGCTTTTCTAATAACCCGCATGTTCATGGTGATTATAGTTTAGCAAAAAATGGGGTGATTTTCAATTCTAGAGGATCTAAAATGAAAAAGATAGTATTCATTCTTACCGGATTAATTCTTTTGTCTACATTAACCGGTTGTAAAACCACAGATGTAGAAACGGAACCAGCCGTAGAAGTTCAGGAACCTGGACAGACTGCAGTTGCTGAACGTATTGATGTACCTAAAACAGAGCCGGAAAAGCTTGCAGAAAAGGTACCGGAAGTTGCACCGGAGCCTGCCAATATTGTATTTGCCAGACAGTTACAGGCTCTGCTTGCCCAGGGGCGTGTAAAGGACGCAATTGCCCTGTTTGATGAGATTCCTTCTGAGCTTGCAGATGATCTGGACCTTATGATTGTACTTGCATCTCTTTATGTTTCTGACGGCCAGTATGATATGGCTATTAAAACCGCAGACAAAGTGCTTGCAAAAGATCCTTCAAATCTTAGTGCTCTTGAAATTAAGACACTTTGTGCAAAAGCAAAGGGAGATTCTTCTACCTATAAGTCTTCTTCAAAGGCAATTCTTGCAGTAGATCCATATAACGCACAGGTAAACATCATGGAAGGTAATGAGCAGGCCTTGAATCATAAATGGAAGCTTGCCCGCGACGCCTATTCCAAAGCCCTTAAGTCTGAACCAGATAACGAGGACGCTCTGTACGGTTATGCAAAAATGACCTACTACATGGACGACCTTAAGCTTGCAAAATCAACCTGTCAGGCTATTCTGGACAAAAATCCTCAGAATTCCGAGGCTCTTGCCCTTATGGGAAAGCTTGCTGCCGAAGATATGAACTACGTACGTGCAATTAAGCTTACTCAGGATGCACTTATATATGATCCGGACAACTATGATTTTTATCTTGATATTGGAACCTACTACCGCCAGCAGGGAAAATATACAGAAGCTGCAAAATACTGGGATAAAGCTGTAGAAATTCTGCCTGAATACTTTCTTGCCTATGCTTATCTTGCAGGTATTTACGATGAGCAGGAAAAATTTGATCTTGCCCTTTATAACTACCGCAAGGTTATAGAAACAAATCCTGATTATTACTATGCCTACGAGTCTACTGCAATTCTGGAATATCATTTTGGAAACTACGAAAATGCCCGTTCTCTTTTTGACAAAGCCTATTCTTATGCTCCAAACAACTATTCTTATAAGCTTATGAATATTGCTATGTACCTTAAGGAAGGAAATAAAGCTGCTGCAAAGAAAACCGGCGAAGCGCTCATGAAGACACTTGAACGCGACAGCCTTGAATATAACATGGCACGCCTTTTTATAGACAACTACAGCAAAAACGCAGAAACCGCACTTGTAAACAAGATAAACAAGGAACGCGAAAACGATAGAAATAAGTATGGAAAAATGCTATTTTATATGGGTCTTTTCAACGAGGTAAACGGCTCGTTTGATATGGCCAGAGAATATTACGCAAAGGTTACTGCAATGCAGGCACCAATGTTCTTTGAATACAGAATAGCAGAATGGGGACTTGGTTTATGAGTCAGTTGCAGAGAGTTCTTTCGTTTGGCGAAAGGACAATCACTTTAGTTGGTACTGCACATGTTTCGGCAGAAAGTGTTGCAGAGGTAGAAAATACAATAAGAGAATTAAAACCGGATAGTGTTGCAATAGAGCTTGATGAAAAGCGCGCAGACTCTATCCGCAATAAAGATAAATACCGAAACCTTGATATTGTTAAGGTTCTTAAACGCGGAGAAGGCTTTCTTCTTCTTGCAAATCTTGTACTTGCCTCGTTCCAGCGCAGAATGGGACAGAATGTAGGTGTAAATCCCGGTGACGAAATGCTTGCAGCTATGCGTGTTGCAGACGAACTGGGCATTCCTTCTGTAATGGCAGACCGCCAGATTCAAACTACACTCAAGCGTGCCTGGGCAAAAAACTCCTTTTGGGGTAAGTGCAAGCTTTTGGCAACACTCCTTTCCAGTGCATTCAGCAAAGAAGACATGACCGAGCAGGACATAGAAAACATCAAGGAAAAAAACGAGATGGATTCTATGATGAACGAGCTTGCCGAATACATGCCTGTTGTTAAAGAAGTTTTGATTGATGAACGCAACGTGTATCTGGCACAGCATATCTGGGATTCTCCTGGAAATTCTGTTGTTGCTGTTTTGGGTGCAGGTCATTTAGACGGTGTTATAGAAAATCTTGAAAAAATTGCTGCCGGCGGAACCGGTGCAGAAGCCATTAAAAAATCCATTGACGAAATTGATGTCGTGCCTGCTAAAGGGCCCGGTGCAAAGGTTTTGGGATGGATTATTCCGGTTGCCATTGTAGGGCTTATTATTTCCGGCTTTATTTATGGCGGAACCCAGCTTGGCACCAAGATGATTAAATCCTGGATTTTGTGGAACGGAGCCTGTGCTGCCATTCTTACCCTGCTTGCTGCCGGACACCCGGTAACTGTTGTTGTGGCCTTTTTGAGTGCACCAATTACATCTCTTTGCCCGTTTATTGGCTGCGGTTTTGTTACAGCCATTGTTCAGGCCTTTGTTTGTAAGCCAAAGGTAAAAGATATGGAAACCCTGCAGGACGATGTTAGCTTTGTTGGCTTTTACAAAAACCGAATCTTGCGAATCCTTTTGATTTTTATTCTGTCATCGCTGGGAAGCTCTGTTGCAACATTCATAAGCGGTGCAGATATTATTGGTATGGCCGCAGGAAAATAAGTAAACTCTTACCTAACAACTTGTTATATAACAATCCTTATATGGAAATTTTCAAAAAATCTTGCGAAAATATGCATATAAGGATTTTTTATGAAGAAAAAAATACTTGCGGCCCTTGCGGGGCTTTTATCATTCAGTATTCTTGGCGCCGTAGAGCTTGTTCCAACAGACCAGCTGCTTGCTTCCTATCTGGAGCAGGATGCGGACCTTAAAAACCAGACTCTGGAACTGCAAAAAGCAAAGCTCAATCAGCAGGGCACACTCATAGACAAGGGCATAAGCATTAAGCTGCAGACAGGCGATATGACCTTTTCCTTTGGAGACAACACCTCCTTTAGCGTAAAGCCCGGCGCAAGCGTAACCATTCCGCAGGCAAACAATCTTGGACTTAATTTGAACAGCCAGCTTAGTGTGGCAGACGGAAAAACAAGCTTTGACAGTGCAAGTGCTACCGTTAGTGTAGACCTTATTTCTTCTAACAAGGCAAACCGCGACATAAATCTGCTACAGCAGGAACGCAAGGTTTTAGAAGCAGAACGCAGCCTTACTACAAAAGCGCTGGACAAAGAAAAGAGCTTTTACAAAAGTCTGAGCTCCCTTATGAGTAGCGTTACCTCTGTGCTCAACAAAAAATCAACAGTTTTTGACGACAATGTTTCTTTTGAAAAAATAAAGCTGCAGGGTTATGCTCCTGATTCTGCTTCTTATGTAAAGGCAGAGTTAAAGCTTTTTACTTCTGAGCGCGACTACCAGGCTGCGGTTCACAGTCTTATAAATGATTACAAGGCCTTTTATATAAGCTGCGGCTACGAAATTGAAATCCCCGAGGATGCAGATTTTACTCAGCTTATTCCTGATGACATTGTCCAGGTAGAAGCCGTAGATATTACAAGCTTTGACAAGAGCAAATACAAGGACATAGAAAGCAACGAATGGAGCCGGACAATAAATCAGATGAACCGAGATGCAGCAACAAAGCTTACCCTTACTGCAAACGGCGGCTACAGCTACAGAAACAGCAACGGCAAATCAAGCAATTCTGTAAATGCAGGAGTGTCCGGCAGCTATCAGGGAATAGGACTTAATGCAAGTGTGAGTGTTCCTCTTGCAGATGAAAAAAGTTCTCCGTCTCTTACAGTTGGACTTTCCTGGACACCAAATACTGCAAAGAAAAACAAGATTTCGGACCAGCTGGAAGAAATTGCAATAGAGCAGGAGCAGATGAAGCTTGATTCAGCATATTCTTCTTACGAAACAACCGTGCAGGAACGCCAGCTCAAGCTTGCAGATATTATGTGGACCATTCAGACAAATCAGACAAACTTAGATATGTACGAAAAAGTGGAAGCGAACATGAAAAGCTATTATGATCGCGGACTCATTTCCGAAAAAGAATATTCATCAGCCTGCAACACTACAGTTCAGGCAAAGGTAAAACAGATCAGCGGATACATTGATCTGATTATTTATAACAACGAAGTTAACGCAATGTTTGTGGAGTAGTATTTATGAAAAAAAGAGTTAAGATAATTATAATCATTCTGGCTGTGGTGGTAGTTATTGCCGGCATTCTTGTGGGGCTGCGATTTTTTCTGCACAAGGATAAAACCACGGTTCAATACTATACTGTAAACAAAGAAACCTACGAAAATGTAATAGAAATTTCCGGAACCGTAAGTGCCGCCCAGCAGCAGACCTTAAATGCCCTGGGAGCCGGTACTGTAAAAAAGGTTTATGTCAAAAAAGGTGACACCGTAAAAAAAGGTGACATACTTGTTCAGCTTGATGACTCCGAAGAAGTTTATAACCTCGAAAAGCACGACTACAACATGGCAACAACAAAGCTCAACGGTTCTCCGCGAGACCTTAGCCTTATGGAAACCCAGCGTGTAGCCCTTGTCCAGAAAATTGCAGACCGCAAGGTTGTTGCTTCCTTTGATGGGGTTGTTGTAGAGCTTAATGCAGTAGAAGGAAACTCTGTAAAGTCCGGCGATAAAATTGGTACGCTGGTAAATCTTGATTATCTTACTGCCGAAGTTGAAATTCCCGAAACTGATGTTGCCAAGCTGGAAGTAGGGCAAAAGGTAATTCTTGAGTTTAATGCCTCCAGCACTAAGGGAAGCGGCTATGTAGAAAGCTGGCCGGCAATTGGTGAGCTTACAAGCCGTGGTGCTTCTATAGTTAAAGCAACAATTCACATTGATGATTATCCGCCCGAAATTTTACCTAATTATTCCTTTACAGGAAAAATTCAGATTGAAGAGCCTGTAGAAAATATAACTGTAGAACGTTATGCAATTGGTTATGACGATGGAAAAGCGTATGTAATTATTGCAAAGAGCGGTCAGAAAAAATATGTAGAAGTTGAACAGTATGGCCGTAACTATGTAAAGATTCTTGATGGACTTAAAGGCGGCGAAGTATTGCTTCAGGCCGGGGAAATTCCTAAATCCGGTTCTGCAGCAACAAGAAACCAGAGTGGAAACAATAACAGAAACAGTGGAAATGGCGGCAATAACAGTGGTAACAGTGGTAACAGCTCAAGAGGTGGAAGCTCCGGTGGAGGAATGCCTTCTATGCCTTCTGGTGGAGCAGCTCCAGGCGGAAGATAATTATGGCTGATACAGTAGTAAGACTTGAAAATGTTGTAAAGACCTACTCAATGGGCGAAAGCGAAGTTCACGCACTTGCAGGAATTTCCTTTGAAATTAAACAGGGAGAATTTCTTTCAATCATGGGGCCTTCGGGTTCGGGAAAGTCTACCTGTATGAATATGATTGGTTGTCTGGACCGTCCAACTTCGGGCATTGTAGAAATTAACGGACGCGAAACTGCAAAAATGAACGAAAAGGAACTTGCCGTATTGAGGAATCAGACAGTAGGTTTTGTATTCCAGCAGTACCATCTTATTCCTTCCATGAATGTTATGGAAAATGTAATGCTGCCGCTTAAGTATGCGCGGGTAGAACACAGTGAACGGGTAGAACGTGCAAAACAAGCGCTTGAAGCAGTAGGACTTGGTGAACGACTTAAGCACAGACCGCATGAACTTAGTGGCGGACAAAAGCAGCGTGTTGCAATTGCCCGTGCAATGATTACCAGACCAAAAATTCTGCTTGCCGACGAACCGACCGGAGCTTTGGATTCAACAACCGGAAAACAGGTTATGGAAATGTTTGGCAGAATCAACAGGGAGCAGGGTACAACAATTATCATTGTTACTCACGACCCCGGCATTGGTGCTTCGACGGAGCGTTGTATAAGAATACTGGATGGGAGGATAGTAGAAGGGTAACAGCAACCTGTCATGCCGAACTTGTTTCGGCATCTGCGTTGTATTCAGAGTAGAGATCCCGAAACAAGTTCGGGATGACAAGGATTTTTTATGTGGGAAGATTTTATAAACGCGCTCAATAACTTCAGGCGCAATAAGACAAGGACATTTCTTTCTCTGCTTGGTGTAATTATTGGCGTTGCCTCGGTAATTGTAATTACAAGTATTGGTTCCAGTTCTACAAAGCAGGTTTCTGACTCCTTTGGTTCAACCGGTCTTGATATGGTAAGCCTTTCTTCCGGCGGTATGTTCCGGGGCCGAAATGCAGTTAGTCTGACCTTTAATGAGACCTTCCGTAATAATCTTTTTGAAAATGTAGAAAACATAAAAGAAATCTGGTACAAAAATTCCCTTAGTGCAACAATGACTTATGGAGAAGTTTCGGGTTCGGTAAACTGTTCTGCAATAGAAACCGGCTACCTTGAAGCCTATAATATGGAGCTGGAAGAAGGCGGCCGCTTTTTTAATGTAACCGACAACGAAGAAGGCACTCAAAAAATTATTTTGAATCATGATACAGCTTTAAATTATTTTCCGGCAGGAGATGCTCTTGGCAAAAAAATCCTTATTGTTGTAAACAGGGTTTCTTTTAGTTTTGAAATTATTGGAATTCTAAAAGAACAGACCATGGGCATGGAAAACGGTGCGGCCTTTATTCCAAAGGGTTTTTATACAAAAAAAATTGTTCCAAATGCTCAGGCGGCCCAGGTTATTGTGCAGGTTACCTCCGAAGACAAGGCTTCTTCGGTCGTAACAAAAATCAAGGAATATTGCACAAGTCTTACAGGAACAGATACTTCTGTAAATGTCACCAGTATGCAGACTATGCTGGAACAGATAAGTAAAATTACTTCTACTCTGGCAGCCATGCTCAGTGCAATTGCGGCAATTTCTCTTCTGGTTGGCGGCATTGGAATTATGAATATCATGATTGTTACCGTAACCGAACGCAAGCAGGAAATTGGAATTCGTAAAGCACTTGGGGCAAGTCCTGCCGCAATAAAACAGCAATTTCTTGTAGAGTCTGCCAGCATAACTTTAATTGGCGGATTTTTTGGAATAATAGTTGGAATACTTTTAAGCTTTGCGGTTGAATATGTGCAGAAGATTGCCTATGTAATAAATACCAATGCCTGTATTATAGCCTTTGTGTTCAGTGTGTTTGTAGGTATTTTCTTTGGATTGAACCCGGCAAGCAGAGCTGCTAAACTGGATCCAGTTGTGGCCTTGTCGGGAGAATGAGATTACCGGGTCAAGCCCGGTAATGACAAGATGAGCATTGTGGGAATGGCAAGGCCTGTGTCATTGTCGGGCTTGACCCGACAATCTCTTATTAATAACCGTCGCTCATCTCGCGGTTGGCATCTTTCTTACAAAGTTCATCATAAACAAGTGAACGTCTGCGCAAATCTTCCTTGAGTTCTTTAGGGAACGGCATGTTGCGCCAGAAGATACCGCGAACGTCCTTTTCAAGACGCTGTACACCGGTAGATTCCTTTGTCATCCACAGGATGTAATCTTCTATAAAGAATTCCTTTACATCACCTTTAAGCTTAGCCTGGTCAAAGTGCTGGTAGTACTGACCGGTAAGACCTTCTTCCATCCAATAGTACGAAGCCTTTTCCTTTGCAACCTGCCAGCGCAAATCTGCAACGGCTGTAAGAACTGCAATGCGGAGGTCCTTTGGATACATTGGAACAACAATACGTCCGCGGCTTGTTACACGGTTGTAGCGGTCAAATGGTTCCCAGCAGAAGCCTCTGTCGCCGTAAGTTGGAACAAGACAAACATAAGGAACAATTCGGTTTGGAATATTTTTATGTACACGGCAGAATACCCCAGGATCAATTGATTCAATCCAGCGCATTACTTCAATTACATTTTCGCGGGTTCCTGTTCCGTTTTCGGTACAGTGATAGAATTCGCGTGTGAAAATAGGGAACTGGTTACCACGACGACCAATTGTCATTTTTGCCATCTGGCGGATTGTTTCAAATTCAATATTGATTGCACTTGTGTCTACCTGAACAATAGGACCGGAATCCTGAATCTTATTCTGAACGCTGTCGTAAACGCCCTTTGCTTCCTGGAATTCTGCAAGTGCTTTTGAAAGTTCCTTATCATTACGTGAAAGGCGGTGAAGCAAATCTGTAATTTCAGAGAAAAGCTTGCGTTGAGATTCTGAAAGACCCTGTGTATGTGGTTCCATACCAATAATAGGGCTGTGCTGGCACAAAGAATCAACTCTGTTACGAAGCTCAACTTCAATCATTGAGCGTTCATTTTCTTTTATATGAAGAATATTTTCTGAGCTTTGAAGTTTTCCGGAGTTCTTTGACTGCAGCTGCATAAGACGAGCCTGTTCTGCACTAGCTGCCTGTTCCGGTGAAAGGTTTCTCTGTGGAGTTTTCTTTTCATCTGTCATTGAGTTGTTCATTCGGCCAGAAGCAATTTCCTTGAACCACTCATCTACATAAAGAACAGGTTCCTGTGGTTTGTTTTCAAAAATTATGCGCGAAAAGAAATCCTTCTGTTCTGCTTTAAAAAGTGAAGGAAGAAGAACACCGAATCTCATGAGCATGCGTTTTGGCATTGGCAGGTTGATGTCTGCCATTTTTGGTGCCATTCCGCGAAGAAGTTCCCAATAACAGGTAACAATCTGCTGGCGGTAAACTGCACGATCTTTTGGATCCTGACAGGTAAGATATTTAGAAAGCACCTGATGAACTCGTTGTGCCGACTGATTTTCGTTTGTAAGAACTGTTTTATAATATTTTGGATCTTCGTAGACATTTGAAGGAGTGTCATTCTTAAGCTTTTCAAGAGGAGCAAATTCCTTAAGGCTTAAGTTTACTTCATGAATGCCACCGCTTCCTGTAGTGTGAGTATGCGATTCTGAAGAATTTTTAGAAAGTAAATTAGGATTAAAGGAATCCGATGCACTAGGCATGTTATCAATATCTTCGATAGATACTGATGATTCTGTATTTGCTAACAATGCAGCAATTTCCGGATCCAATTCTGCTTCTGCCATTATTCTGTTGCTCCCATAAAACAATTATTTCTATATTATAGTATTTCATTATATCATATAATTATTGAATTTCCACTAAAAAAGTGCCATAATCGCAGAAAGCGAGGAATAAAATATGGAAAAAAAGATTCTGAACAACTACGGGTCGTTTGATGTCGTTTTCACTAAAGGAAAAGGCTCAACAATGTGGGATGTAAATGGTAAAAAGTACATCGATTTCCTTTCAGGCATTGGCGTAAACTGCCTTGGACACAATTATAAACCACTTGTAAAGGCAATTTCAGATCAGGCTAAACGGCAGCTCCATATTTCCAACTATTTTCTCAGCGATATTGGTCTTGTTTTTGCAGACGAACTTTTAGCAATTACAGGCTTTGAAAAAGGATATTTTGGTAACTCAGGCGCAGAAGCTAACGAAGCTGCAATTAAACTTGCAAGAAAGTATGGTCAGCTCAACGGTGGTTCTAAGCGCAAGACAATCATAACTTTGGAAAACTCCTTCCACGGAAGAACTCTTGCAACACTTACAGCAACTGGTCAGGAAAAATTCCATGCAGAATGCTTTGCTCCTTATCCGGAAGGCTTTAAGACAATTAAGGCAAATGATTACGAAGCAATTAAAACTGCTTTTGATGACACAACTGCAGCCCTCTTTATTGAATGTATTCAGGGAGAAGGCGGTGTAAACCTTATAGATGCCGAATGGGCTAAGGCTGCTGCAGACGCTGCACGCAAAGCCGGTGCAATTGTTATGGCAGATGAAGTTCAGACTGGTATTGGTCGTACAGGTACTTTCCTTGCAAGCGACTTCCTTGGATTTAAGCCTGAAGTTGTTACTCTTGCAAAAGGAATTGCAGGCGGTATTCCAATGGGAGCATGCCTCTTCCGCGGTAAGGCTGCAGATGTTTTTGTAGCAGGAGACCATCAGTCTACATTTGCAGGAAACCCTCTTGCATGTGCTGCAGGCTGTGTTGTTGCCGAAACTGTAAGCGATTTGAACTTCCTTGATAAGGTAAATAAAAAGGGTGAATATATCAGAAAGACTATTGCCAGTTGGAATATTCCTTTTATAAAAGAAGTTCGCGGACGTGGTCTTATGATTGGCTCACAGATTGACAGTTCAATTAATCCGGGCGACATAAAGGTACGTTGTCTTGAAGAAGGCCTTTGCGTAACAACAGCCGGTTCTGACGTTGTACGATTCCTTCCGCCACTGAATATCAGCGACAAAGAAATTGAAGAAGGTCTTGCAATCTTCCGCAGGGTTCTTGGAGAATTTGCTGCAAAATAAAAAATGCACCATCGCGCCGTAAAAAACAGATTTTTGTTTTTAACTATTATTCTCTTTTGCGCAAAGCTTTTTTGCGGCGAGATGGCAATTCCCCGTTCTGTTTATGTAATTTCTACAAAATATTTTGATTTTCTTTTTCCGCTCGAAAAGGAACAGACTGTAAGATTTCTTGCCGAACAGGCAGATGATATTTATCTTAATGCAAAACAAACCTTCAACTGCGATTATGATATCAGAACTATAGTAGTTGTTTCTCCGGACTCGGATACTCTTTCTGTAAAATATACTGCTTCTCCGTATAACCGCATTGTAATTTTTGATGCCGTTGGGCGATTAGAAACAAGCACGTATGCAAGCGGACTGCTTGATTTATTTGCACATGAAGTTGGAAGGGCAGTAAGTCAGTCAATCCGTTCTAAACCAATGGCGTTTCTTTCAAAGTATTTTTTAGGTGACTCTTTCCAGCCGGCAGGCCTTCTTAATGTACCGTACTCTTTCCTTGAAGGAGCAGTTTATGCAGAAGACGAAAAGAGCATGTCTGGCATTTTGTATGACAACTGGAATCTTGAACTTTTAATGCAGGCTAAGCTTGAAAATAAATTCCCTTCGCTTCTGCAGGTGTCCGGCGCCTATGATATTTATCCGGTAAATAGAATTGACTATATTGCTGCCGCTGCTTTTTATGCATATATTCAGCAGCTGTGGGGAATAGAAAAATTCGGAGAATACTGGCAGGAATGTGGAAAGTTGAATTTCTTTAAGTTGGACAAAGGAATTTTCCGCAAGGTTTATGGAGAAGAAATTACAAAGGTCTGGCAGGATTTTATAGAAGCAATACCTGTTCCGGAAGTTTCTGCTCAGGAAGAAGAAAAGACAAAACAGTTTTTTAAAACAGATTACGATTCGAATTACAAATATATTGTAAGTACAAATTATGGTCTTGTCTGGTACGATGAATTAAAGGAAGAGGTTGATATTTCCGGCTTTTATGATTATCAGAGTATTAAACAACTGCTTTTTCTTGCAAATAATATTACAAATCTTACAGTTTCTCCCGACGGACGTTTTCTTGTAGTTTCGCATGTTCAGGGTGGTATCCGCGAAAAATTTGAACATGACCTTGTGCGTATTTATGATTTAAAAGAACGAAAATTCCTTTCTGAAAAATACGAAATGCGCGACGGTTCAATTGTGCGGCTAGAAGACGGAAGATTTGCTGTTGCCGGAAACTATGTTGATGACGGTTATTCCTGCCTGCAGATTTATGAATCGCCTGTGCTTGATTCTTTGCTTGGGTTTGAATGCGATGTTTATAAAGGTCTTGTTTATTCAAGGAAGTTTGAAAACAATGTAATTCCTTATAGTCCTGTTGCGCTTGGGAAAAATCATTTTGCGTGTCTTTTGAACAGCAGCAACGAATGGTACATAATGCTTTCTGATATTACACCAGAACTTTCTGAAGGCGGACAGAATGATGAAGATTTTTATACAATCTCTGTGGGCGGAAACAATGAAAGCTTTGCCGAAGTATTGAAAATCCGTAATTTGCGTTATGCCGATTATGTTGAAGTTTCAGGTAAAAAAAGCGACAGAGATAAAAACTTCTGCCTGTTATATGATTATGTTCTTCAAAATGAAACTTCGTTTGTTCGTACCGGCTGGCTTTTCTTTGATAAAAATTCAATTCCGTTAAGGTCTCTTGTTTCAGGCTGCGACTATTATGGCGGTATGAATTGCGGGGCAATGTTTGACTGTAAGCTTTATTATTCTTCGCAGCGATTTGATTATTCTGAATTAAAATATGTTTCGCTTAATGATATTCCGCTGGAAGAAGCAAAGATTTCGTATTCTGCAGGCCCTATGCCAACAACTGCGGTTCCTGAGCCAACAACTGCGGTTCCTGAGCCTGTCGAAGGACCATATCAAGAATCCCTTGAACTAAAAAAATACTCTCCGTTCAAATATATGTACAAAGGTTCATTTTCTTTCTTCATGCCTGTGCGCGATATAACGCTTGATGAAGGAATAAAACGGGAACCTGGTCTTGGTGCAATTTTTGAAACACAGTCAGATCCTTTTTCGAATAACGAGCTTCTTATTTCTGCTGCAAAAGGTTTTGTACCGCTTGATTTTGAACAGATTTTTAATGCAGATAAAAAGAAACGGGATGAGCTTAATGCGCAGAAAATTGAATTAAGCAAGGATGCAGCTTTTGCAATTTATTTTAAAAACACATCTACTCCTGCAGACATTGTCGCTTCCGGTGTGTTTAAGTTTAATGAATCTGGTGAATATACTCTTTCTGCTTTCAGCGATATTGTGTTCAGTCTTCCGCTTGCCATGACATTCAGACGGCTTACTTTTGATGTATCGCTTGCATTTAATGCTTCTACAACTTATTGGGATGTTACACAAACAGAGCGTTTCCCGAATCTTACAGACTGGCCTTCGCTTTCAAAATCATACAGACAATGGCAGAGCACTGCAGGCCTGCTGTATTCAAATATTCATCAGTATGGAATATCTCCGTTGAAAAAGGTTGGAATTGCAGCCGGAGTAAAATTAATTTCTTCGTGGGAATGGGGTAATTGGAATCCTTATCAGATAAACGCTGGAATATATGGCACAGGTGAAATTCCATTTTTAATGCCGGTACAGAATTATAAAAATATCATTTTATGTCTGCCAACTACAGTTCACGCAGAATTGTTTTATACAAACGGAAAAGCAGTAGATGCTTATGCACAGCTTATGCTCTTTGGAATGGAAATTCAAAACGGTTTCTGGCGATTGTATTTTCCGCGAGCAGGCCTTTATTTAGGTTACGATATAGCCCTTGAATACGACACTGCAACAGTACGCCTGCCGGACCTTCGCCACCTGGAACGTTTTTATGATGTATTTGCCCACTGCACTTTAAATGACAGCGTTTATGTAAAATTAGATTTTGGGTTGACCCCGGTAATAGGAAAGTTTTCGAAGGTTCAGTTCCAGTCCTCACTGCGGTTAGAAAAATATCTGCGCAGCGAAGAATGGAAACTGAAGTTTGATATTAATATTAAATATTAATTATTTGAATAATTCTTTAAACTTTCCAAGCAATACATCTGTCTCAATAGATGCATCAAGGTCAGTAATCTTTCCCTTGTTCTTGTAGAAGTTGATAAGAGGTTCTGTCTGTTCACGGTAAACATCCATACGGTGCATGATAGATTCCTGTTTGTCATCATCACGCTGATAGAGTTCGCCGCCACATTTGTCGCAAACACCTTCTACTTTTGGTGGAAGTGTAAGAACGTTGAAGTTTGCACCACAAGCCTTGCATACACGGCGTGTAGAAAGACGGCGGATTACAATTTCATCCTGAATTTCAAAGTTTACAACCTTAACATCATCAACAAGCTTTTCAAGCATTTCTGCCTGTGGAATTGTGCGTGGGAATCCGTCAAGAATGTATCCGTTTTTGCAGTCATCCTGTGCAAGGCGGTCTTTTACAAGTTCAAAAGTAAGTTCGTCGCTAACCAAAGAACCTGAATCAATAATAGCCTTTACTTTAACTCCAAGTGGAGTCTGTGCCTTTATATTTGCACGGAAAATATCTCCTGTAGAAATGTGAGGGATCTTGTAGTCTTCTGCAACCTTTACAGCAAGTGAGCCCTTTCCAGCTCCCGGTGGTCCCAAGAAAATAAAATTGTTCATTATTCGTTATCCTCCAATTAATATGTCTATATTTATTTTACTCAAAGTTTTGCGCAGTTTCAAGAACGCCAAAGAAGGCCGGCTTGCATTCGTATTCTTTTTCGAATAACAAAGGACGCTGGTGCTTGTTTGCGTTATCTGAATTATTGTAAATCCATGAAACTTCATCTTTTGTTCCCCATAAGGTAATACCTGTAATTCCGTTTTTGCCTGGAGTTTTGCGGTATTTAAGGAAGAGCTTGAAGTATTCTACATATCTGTCGCTAAGGGCTTGCTGAGAAACGCTTCTGCCGCCAAAAGCAATTTCCATTTCTGTAACCTGAACATCTACTCCAAGTGCAAAAAATTCATTCAGGGCTTTTTCATAATCGGCAACAGCAGGGTAAGTCATGCTTACATGCGACTGCATTCCAACAATATCAATGCGGGCGTCAGGGGCTGCCTGAATATCCTGAACAACCTTACAGATTGCTTTTGTTTTGGCAGGTGCATAGCTTGAATAATCGTTGTAGGCAAGCTTAACATCGGCAGGAGCATATTTGTTTGCATAACGGAATGCATTTACAATAAAGCTGTCGTCGCCGTAAATTGAATACCACGGACTTGAAGTTCTTAACGGGTCATCTGTCCAGGCGCCGTCGGTACAGGCTTCGTTTACAACATCCCAGGTAACAATAATTCTTTTGCCGTCGTTGTTTTTTTCTTCCCAGTCTTTTACAAATTCCAGAACAGATTTTATATACCATTCCTGGCGGGCTGTCATTGTAGCTTTGTCGGCATATGGTTTACTTGTAGAGTAATCTTCGCGGAAGAACCAGGCCGGAGTCTGACTGTGCCATACAAGTACATGGCCACGCATTATCATTCCATATTGTTTTGCAATATCAAGAATCTTTGCAAGACGGGTAAAACCTAAAAGTTTCTCTGGAACCTGATACTCTTTTCCGTCTTCTGCTTTAAAAGCAACTGTTTTTTGTGGCTGAGCCCAGTTAAAAATAAAATCAGGTTTGCATTCGTTTTCGCAGGTAAAACAGTTTGCCTGATAGCTTACACCCTTCATGATGCTGTCATTTGTAAGCTGAGTTTCCGGAATTGCAAAACCAAAGTAATCAAAGTACCTGGTGTATTCATCTTTAAGAGCAGGAACTTCTGTCCAGGTTTGCTGTTTACTGTTTTTTCCTGTTGAAGAAGAAGCAGAAGATATTTTTACGGGAATTACAGGTTCTGCTTTCTGCTTTGTTTCTTTTTTTGAAGAACATGAAATAAGAACTACGGAACATAAAATGACTCCGCAGTATGTGGCGATTATTGATAATTTTGTGTGTTTCATTTTTATATTAATAGCAGATAATCGCAGAAAAAACAATTCGCTAAACTTAAGCTGCTTCAGACTAGTTTATTTTTTCCATAGATGCTAAAATAATTATAAGAGAAAAGGAGAGAGTTAGAGAGTTATGGCAAACATTATTCAGAAGTTCATGGCGTGCAAAACGCGCTGGGATTTTGGAAGAATGGATAAGAGACGCGATGCAGGTCAGTCAATTCCTGATGATGTAATGCGCTTTGAAAACATTCTGTATGGTCCCGACAAAAAATTCCAGAAATGGCAGTATCTTGATGTTTATCGTCCTGCTGGGAAATCTCAGAAAGAAAAGCTTCCTGTAATTGTTAGTGTACATGGAGGCGCCTGGGTATATGGCGATAAGGATGTTTATCAGTGGTACTGTATGCGTCTTGCACAACGCGGTTTTGCAGTAATTAATTTTTCTTACAGGCTTGCACCCGAAACAGCTTTTCCTTGTTCAGTTGAAGATACAGAGCTTGTTTTTCAGTGGCTTGGCAATAATGCAGACGAATATGGTTTTGATATAAATAATGTTTTTGCGGTAGGCGATTCTGCCGGTGCACACCTTCTGGCACTTTATGCTTCTGCAATAACAAATGACGAATATGCAAAGAATTTTACGTTCATTAAAAGTAAGCCGTTCAGTCTTCGTGGTGTTGCTTTGAACTGCGGTAAATATAATCTTGATCCTTCGCTTGAAAAAAATCCTTTTATGAAAATGCTTGTAGAAGCACTTTTGCAGTCTAAAATAACAAAAGAAGGACTTGAGCTTTTAAATGCGAGCGCGCATGTTACAAAAGCTTTTCCTCCTGCATTTGTAATGACTTGTATTGGTGATTTTCAGTTTGTTCAGGCACCTTTTATTACAAAGGCATTGGAACAGGCAGGTGTTCAATTTGAATATCATTGCTATGGTTCAGAAGAAAAACCATTGTGGCACGTTTTCCACTGTGACCCGCACCTGGAAGAAGCCGTTGTATGCAATGACGATGAATGTAATTTCTTTAAGTCGCTGATTTTATAATCTGAACAATTTCATCCAGACTCAAACCCATTTCGCGGCAGGAATTTACTGCTTTTCGTAATACTTCTTCGGCAGCAGCGTTTCGTTTACCGGATATTTCGTGATGTTCAAGCTTGTTTACAAAGGTACCGCGTCCTGCAGCTGTAGAAATAAAACCTTCGCGTTCAAGCTGCTCCCACGCCTGTTTTACCGGAATTACGCTTATGCGCAGGTTCAGGGCAACAGTGCGAATAGGAGGAAGCTTTTCTCCGGCAGAAATCTCGCCAGTCATAATCTGGTTAGAAATCTGCTCGTAGATTTGAGTATAAATTGGTTTGTCGGTTCTTTGTGACAACACGATATCCATGTTTTCTTGAGTGTCACCCTGAACTTGTTTCAGGGTCTATGGATGCTGAAACAAGTTCAGCATGACCTACATATCATATCTCTCAAACTGTTTTGCGGCGCGGTTGAATGTCAAAACCCAGGTGCCTGCATAAATCAGGATTCCACCAAGAAGGATTAAACATTGTTTTCCAATATATGCACTGTCCATTGAATAAAATCCAAGCCCAACTCTTGCAAGGAAAGAGCCCTGTGCTATTTCTGCCGCTGTCAATGTGCGTTTTGCATGGAAATAAGCCCATACAGGGAACTCACAGATTGCATAAGTTACAAAATACATAATTCCTGCAAGCAGATATAGTTTTCCAGGTTTTACAGGATCTTTATAAACATTGCCCAAAAAGATGATGTTGAAAATTGAATAAATTATAAGCTGCAATCCAAGGAAAGCAACTGTAATTCCAACACCAGATTGTGGTGCAGGAAACTTTGCAAAGTATCTGATAATTCCTGCAATCACTGCAAAGAAAATAGAAACTACTTCGAGCATTCCGCAGAAAAGGAAGCGCGCCTTTACAGTGTCTATTTTGCGAACAGGCAGAAGTACTGTATAAAGCGTGTCGTGCGAAACCTGATTCATTCCAAAAGTCATGAAAATGCTGAGTGTGATATAAAAGGGGCCTATGTACACAGGATAATTTGGAATAAAGAACATTCCAAAACAGCAGATAAACCAGATTGTTGTCTGTGCTGAATTTCCAAGTGTCATTTCTTTTCTTAAAAGATTTAATGTCTGACTTTTCATTATTCTGCCTCCTGTCTGCGTTCAACGTGAATCATAATATCTTCGAGAGTTGGTTCTGCAATTTCAAAACCACCGGCTGTTGCAAGTGCTTTATCTTCTGTTTTCATAAGTCCTTCAAAACCAAGCTGATGTGTGTGAAGGCCTATGATTTTGCCCTGTGTTTCTGCAGTTAGTTGATCCTTCTTTCCTGCAACACTGATATAACTTGTGCGGAAGCTTTCTCTGTCTGTACTTGCAATAATCTGTCCCTGCTTGATGTAAGTTATATAGTCTGCACATTTTTCAAGATCGCTTGTGATGTGTGTGGAAAATAGAATTGAATGTCCACCATCTTCGATAAACTCCTGGAACATAAGTACAAGGTCATCGCGTGCTGCAGGGTCAAGTCCGCTGGTCGGTTCATCAAGAATCAAAAGCAGAGGGTTATGGCTCATTGCAACTGCAAGTGAATATTTAACTTTCATACCTGCGCTGAGCTGCTTGAATTTTTTGTTTCCGTCAATTTCAAAGCGTTCACAAAGCTTGTTGTAGCGTTCGTCATCCCATTCACGGTAAAAAGTTTTTGTTACGTCTGTTATCTGTTTGATTTTTGATTCCGGATAAAAGTCTACGCCACCAAAAACGTATCCAACTTTATTCTTAATTTCTACTTCATCTTTAGGCATTGAAAGCCCGCAAAGATTTATGCTGCCACCATCGTTATTCATAATGTTGAGCATGCATTTGAGGGTAGTAGATTTACCGGCTCCGTTTCGTCCAATAAAGCCCATAATGTAGCCGGGTTCAAGAGAAAAACTTACGTCCTTAAGCTGGAAGGAGTCAAAGTTTTTGCAAAGACCATTCACTTCGATAAGGTTCATCTGGCATCTCCTTGTGCATATTCGTGCAGTGTACTTTGTGTATATTGTATATACACAATATAACACATTTGCCAGTCTGTCAAGTTTTTTTAAATTTATTTAAATTTATGCTATAATAGCAATATGAAGATAAAAAATGTTTTTCTTAGGTATCACTCGGTGTTCTACGGAATCATCTGTCTTTTTGCAAACCTCCTTGCAGTTGCTTCGACAAATATTACAAGTTTTCCCTTGCCTGATTCAAAGCCTATAGAAGCCTGGACTTCCTTTATGAACAGCAAGCCTCTTTTGATAAATAGTCTCAGTGTTCTTTGTTATTTGATTCCGGTTTTTCTTTGTTTTTCTTATGTAAACAAGGCCCGTAAGCTTAATCCTCAGAGCAAGGAATTTATAAAGTATCAGGTTCATATTCCGGGAGCTTTTGCCCTGCGTGGAACTGCCGGCTGGATAAGCAATTGTATTCTTGAAACTTCTTTTTTAATTTATTTTAAGTTTGCCCACAACATAGATATTACTTTTATTATGATAATGTCCCTGTCTTCTTACTTCTTCCTTTCTATGCTGTCCTTTACCCTTATTTATTTTACCCTGGAAACCTTAAACCGCAACATTGTTCTTCCTGCTCTTTATCCCGAAGGAAATATTTCGGACACAGAGCGCCAGTCTCTTTCTTCTATAAAAAATATCTTTCTTTTTTACTTTTTTTCGGCCGCAATTTTTCCTACAGGATTCTTGGGAATAAGGCTCTTTTTTACCAAGCGCTACAATATAGAAATTCCAAATTATTATGATTTTATTTTTGCCGGAGTTCTGATTCTGCTTGGCTTAACCATGACTCTTTTAATGACAAGATTTTTTCAGCAGCCCCTTAAAAAACTTACAGACTCCGCTAATGAAATTTCTAAAGGCAACTACGACTGCAAAACTGTAATCTGTTCTAATGACGAAATGGGTGTGCTTGGCGACAGTTTTAATGCCATGGCTAAATCTCTTAAAGAAAAAGAATTTATGAGGGATACTTTTGGAAAAATCGTTACTCCCCAGATACGCGATTATCTTTTGAATAAAAATGTCGCCCTTGGAGGAGAGACCCTTGATGTTACAGTTATGTTCTGCGATATCCGGGGGTTTACTACACTTTCAGAAAGCATGAAGCCTGAAACAATCGTTTCTCTTTTAAATGAATATTTTACGGGCTTGGAAAAATGTATTGCCCGTCATGGAGGGGTAATAAATAAATACATTGGTGATGCTGTAATGGCCCTTTTTGGAGCTCCAATGCAATCAACTACCCATGCCTCCGATGCCTATGCTGCTGCTCTGGATATGAGAAAAGAACTTGTAGAAATGAACAAAAACTTTGTGGCCCAGGGCCTGCCGGAACTTAGATTTGGTATAGGTCTGCATTCGGGACCCGTTCTTGCCGGTAACATTGGAGCTTCTAACCGCATGGAATACACAGTCATTGGAGATACTGTAAATACTGCCAGCCGAATAGAAGGGCTTTGTAAAACTTATAAAAAAGATTTACTGCTTTCGGAAAGTACAGTACAAAGTTTGCAGGCCGCCAGAAACAATATAAATCTGACCTTTATAGACGATGCCGAAATTCGTGGCCGCAAAGAAAAGGTAAAACTTTATAGCGACAGCAATAGAATTCTGTGTTATAATACCTAGTTATGGAGATTATCAGGCAAAGGCGGTTAAAGAATTATCGTGATTTAGGCGGCATTAAAACTGCAGACGGCAGAGTCACCAGACCCCATTTACTTATCCGCGGAACCACACTTTTTGATCCTTCTGTTTCGGCCATAAAGCTGCTCAAAGAAAAATACAACCTTAAAACAATTATAGATTTACGGACTCAAAAGGAACTGCTGGAAAAACCGGATATTCTTATAGAAGGTGTAGAAATTATTCATATGCCCATTATTACAGAAGCGGTTGCCGGCATTAGCCACGAAAAAAAAGTTCACAGCATGAAGACCCTTGTACTCATGCCTCGTATGGAAGATTTATATGTAAGCATGGTAACCGGCGAAAGCCTTGATAAGGTTGTACAGGTTTTGACTTTTATTTTGACCATGCCGCCCCAGAAGTTTTCTCTTGTTTTTCATTGTACTGCAGGCAAAGACCGGACCGGAATTATTGCGGCTCTTTTATTAACTTTTCTGGGAGTTGACAGAGAGACCGTTATTCACGATTATCTTCTTACAAATAAAAATGTCCGTTTTAAGGCAAACCTGGCTTACCTTGGTCTGCTGCTTACTAAGTATAATCATAGGCTGGCCCATAAAATAAAGCATTACTTTATGGCAGAGCCCGACTTTATAAATGCTTCACTTAATCAGCTGGAAAAGGATTTTGGCTCCCTGGACAATTTTTTTGACCAGAAACTGGGATTTTCTGAAGAAGAAAAAAAAGAGATAAAAGATAAATTTTTAGAATAAATAAATGTGTCATTCCGAACTTGTTTCGGAATCTCATTAATGAAGAGATCCTGAAACAAGTTCAGGATGACGGTTTTTATAAGGAGTTATTTATGGCAATCATTACACCAAAACGCAGCGATTATATTTCCTGGGATGAATATTTTATGGGAGTTGCAAAGCTTGCAGGCTTCCGCTCAAAGGATCCTAATTCACAGGTTGGAGCCTGCATTGTAAGCGAAGATAACAAGATTCTTTCTATGGGCTATAACGGTTTTCCACGCGGCTGTTCAGATGATGAATTTCCATGGGCACGCGAAGGAGACACTCTTGAAACAAAATATGCATACGTTTGTCACAGTGAGCTTAATGCAATTTTGAATTATCGCGGCGGTTCGCTCGAAGGTTCAAAAATTTATGTAACACTTTTCCCTTGCAATGAATGTGCAAAGGCAATTATTCAGGCTGGAATTAAAACTGTTGTTTATGCAGATAACAAATATGACGGAACACCAAGCGTTGAAGCTTCTAAGCGTTTGATGAATGCTGCTGGGGTTCGTTACTATCAGTATGAGCCGACTGGTCGCAAGATTGAGATTGATGTTTAAGATCCAGATACAACTGGGAAAGCTCTGTGCGGGCCTGGTGAATCTGGCGGATTAATTCTGCGTTTTCTTCCAGGGCCTGGGCTTCTTCAAGCAGCTGCTGACCAGCTCCTTCGGCAGTAAACTTCTTTTCATTTATAAGATATTTCAGACGGTAAATCATTTCAATTTCGCGCTGGGTGTAGGTTCGGCGGCCACCCATATCTTTTTGCGGGGCAAAGCCTGGAACAACTTCTTCCCAGTATCTAAGAACATGAGCTTTAATGCCGGTTAAGTCTTCTACTTCGCCAATTGAATAAGTCATGTTTACCCCCTGTCTTCCCATTTCTGGCGGCTTGCTTTGAATTCTACCTGAACAGGAATATGGTCATAGCCTAAATCTTCGCGGATTCGGTTTTTAAGGTATGTTACATACGGCTCAGGAACAACCTCTGGCCTTGTTGCAAAAATCACAAAGTTTACAGGGTTTACGCTTGCCTGAGTCATATAGCGTATTTTAAAGTGAGCAGTTTTACTTGCAGGAGGAGGGTAGCGTTCAAGCCAGTCCTGAAGCGCATTGTTGAGCGATGCAGTTCCAATTTTGCGTGTAAGCTGCTCGTACATGTTAATAGCAGTATTCAGCAGGTCTTTGATTCCTTTTCCTTCGAGTGCAGAAAGCGGAAGAATTGGTGCAAAGTCCATCTGACCAAACATTATATTTATCCATTCGCGAACGGCTTTTACTGCTTTGTTGCCCTGTTCTTCGCGAAGGTCCCATTTATTCAAAACAAAAATAATTCCGCGGCCTCGTTCAAAAGCAAGTGAACAGATTTTTTTATCCTGCTCTGCAAGGCCTTCTACAGCGTCAATGAGCAGGAACACAATATCACATTCGTCCAGCGTTTTGATTGCGCGGTTTACAGAATAATATTCTACATCGTCGTGAACGCGTGCCTTTCGGCGGATTCCTGCAGTATCAAGAACATGAAAGTTTTTGCCGCCATAGGTGAAGTTGCCTTCCACAACATCGCGGGTAGTTCCTGCATAGTCACAAACAATTGATTTTTCTGAATGGGTGAGGCGGTTAGAAAGTGTAGACTTTCCTGTATTTGGCTTACCCATGATTGCAATTTTAATAGGGCGGTCTGCAGAAAGCTCACGAACGTTGCTGAAGTCGCAGCGGTCTACAATCATATCTGTAAGCTCGCTTATTCTGTCGCCGTGTTCTGCAGAAATAAAAATAAGATTTTCAAAACCATAGCGTGCATAGTTCCAGGCTTCGGCTTCGTTGCGTCCGCCTTCTGTTTTGTTTACGGCAGCTATGAGCTTGTGAGTGTATGGGCGCATCTTAAGAATGAACTCTTCATCTTCGCCTGTGATTTCTGTTGCGTCTAAAAGGAGAACTACAACATCTGCACGGTCTATCATATCAAGAGAGCGTTCTACTACATAGTCATCAAGCTCTGCTTCTTTTGTTCCAATGTCGCGTGTAAGCTTATATCCACCTGTGTCTACAAGGTGAACAGGTTTGTCGTTTAAAAAGGCAGTGGCTTCTACAGGGTCGCGAGTAACGCCCGGCTGATCATTTGTAATAGCAATGCGACGGCGGAGGAATCGGTTGAAGAGGGTAGATTTTCCAACATTAGGACGGCCTGCAATAACAACAAGAGGAAGTCCTTCGTATTCAACTTCTTTTGAGAATTCATCCTGTGTAACCGGCTGTTCTTCTTCTTTTGGTTTTGAAAAATCCGGTTTTCGCTTTTTATTTGCCATATATCCTCTAAATATTGTTCAACCTGTTATCGGAAATTGCTTTGAACTCGTCAATGGTAAAGCGGCTGAGTAATTCCTTTGTGCTCGAAATCATTTTTGGGCTCATACTCAAATTGCGGATTCCCATGCCTGCCAAAACCATAATGCTGTCTGGTCGGCCTGCCATTTCACCGCATACAGAAACAGGAATATTTGCATCCTGAGCTGCTGTGATTGTTGTCTGAATAAGGCGCAGAACTGCAAGATTAAATTCGTTGTAAAGACCTGCAACATGCTGATTTTCACGGTCAACACCAAGTGTATATTGTGTAAGGTCGTTTGTACCAAGACTGAAGAAGTCGCTGATTTTTGCAAGACAATCACTTGTAAGGGCAGCGGCTGCAGTTTCGACCATAATTCCAACAGGAGTTGCCGGATTAAAATCGATTTTTTCTGCTGTGAGTTCTTCTTTAACTTCTTTTATAAGAGTCAGGGCTTCTTTTACCTGCTCCACACTGGAAATAAGCGGCAGCATAATACGAAGGTTCCCAAAAACACTGGCTCTGTAAAGGGCACGAAGCTGAGTTTTAAATACATTTGGACATTCAAGACTAAGGCGGATTGCACGTAAGCCCATAAGAGGATTCTTTTCCTCGAACATAGGCATGTCTACGGCATTAATCAGTTTATCACCACCGGCATCCAAAGTACGGATTGTTACAGGTTTGTCTCCCATTATCTGAAGAACCTGCTTGTAAGCTTCAAACTGAGTCTGCTCGCTGAAGGAACGGGCTGCAGCATTAAGCGAAACACCGTTCTGGCTCATATAAAGGAACTCTGTACGGAAAAGTCCGATTCCGTCTGCTCCTTCTGCCTTTGCAATTTCTGCTTCTTCCGGAGTACCAATGTTTGCAAAAAGCTGAAATCTTGTTCCATCCTGAGTTACTGCAGGCTTGTCCAGATATTTTTTAAGCTCAAGCTTGTGCTGATATTCCTCACGGATTTTTGCCTTGTATTCGTTGATTGTTGTAATATCTGGGCTGACTAAAACTTCTGCAGAAGTACCGTCTATGATGACTGTTTCGCCGTTATGAACTTTTTTGTTTATGTTTTCAAGACCTGTAATTGTTGGAATGCCATAGTTACGTGCAAGAATTACTACGTGAGAAGAAACTCCGCCTTCACTAAGGGCAAGACCTGCAATTTTTCGTTTTGAGAGAATGATTGTGTCAGAAGAGCTCAGGGCGTTTGCAAAAATAACAGCTCCATCCGGTACACTGTTGATGTCAAAAGGATGAATATCAAGCATTTCATCAAGAACGCGGCCAAAAACATCGGTAATATCCTGGGCACGTTCAGAAAGATATTCGTTTCCGGACTGTCTAAGGCGCTGTGCATATTCTTCTGCTTTAAAATTCAGGGAGTATTCAATGTTAAAGAGCTCTTTTTCGTAAAACTCACGGGTTTCCTTTAAGAAAACAGGGTCTTCCAGCATAAGAATATAGGTTTCAAAAACTTCGCGCTGGATTTTATCCTTAGGATCTGTGCGGGAAAGAGAGTCAAGATAGCTGTTAAGCTCAAAAATTACATTCTGCGAAGCATACTCAAACCTGCTCCAGCCGTCATTCAGCTGGTCAATCTTAATATGATGCTGAGTAATTGCGCGTTTTACCGGATCCGGAATAACAAAAGCAGTACCAATGCCAACTCCGTCTGCGGCGGGAATACCTAAAAATACTTCCATAGAAAGATATTATATCATATTTTTCCGAAAATGTCGCCTATTGAGTATCCAGAGCCCAAGGGAGATTAGCCAGGTGATGAGGAGCATGGCGGGGATGGCTATGAAGGCGTTGGTTATTTTGCCACCTAGGAAACCGTACCAGTCGTAATCTTTTAGGGGGTGGCCGTTTCCGGAATGTGCAAAAACGTTGATGGTGTAAAAAATGGCGTAAGTTGCCATTGAAATTATTCCAAAAAGGGAATCTTTTAGCGAAAGATTGGTGTCTTCTTCAAAAAATATGAAAGTGATGACAGAAAGCAGTGGAATTATAAGGTGATAAAGGAAGTTGTTGTCAATGTAAAGAATGTACCAGTGTTCCCCAAACTGAGGAATTAAAAAGAAGGCTGTAACAAGCATTGTAAGAGAAAGGCCTGTAGCCGCTGTCAATCGTACAAGATGCAGGAGTTTGGGAAGCTTTGTGCGTTTACCTTTTGCGAGTGAAATTTCAAAAATAAGGTAAATCAAAGCCATAATTCCGCCCAGAACATTAGAATCTACAGTAAAATACTTAAAGGCTGTAAGGTTCGATGCTGTAAAAGCAAGAACTTCATCAGACCGTCCCGAAAAATTTACTCCCAGAATTAGACAGGTGGTAGCATAGGCGGTGAGACAAAAAATCAAACCATTTACAATTATTGAAACTATTGCTTTCTTTTTCATATCTTTAATAATACAAAACTTTTTATATGAGTCAAGTTTTATTGTTTGACAGAAGTTGTCTGGGGGGGGGTATAATAGAAGAAATATATAAAAAAAGGAGATTTTTATGAAAAAGAGTTTAAAACTTGTTGCACTGGTATTTATTCTTGCGTCAATGGTTTTGAGTTGTAAGACATCTGTAGACAAATCTTCATGGACAGAGTCAGCAGCTTTGTATTCATTCTCTTATGATGAAAACAACACTCGTCTGGTTAGTAATGGCAAAACTTTTATCTATACCTCAGATAATAATCTGCCTAATTATACATATCCAACTCAAGCTGGCTATTTCCGCACTACATCCTGGCGTATAACTAAAGAGAATATTTTTACAGGTTTTAAGGCAACAGCAAGCACAAGTCCTGCAGGTACACCTTATGGTTTTGCTTTCTGTATAAGTATAGATGGTAGTAATAATTGGACATACTACAATCTTTATTTGCAGGGCAATACTTTTCTTGTTGATTATGTACCTTATATTGGTGATGCAACTGCAGTAATTAACTGGACTCAAGATGATGCAATAAATGCAAGTGGAACAAATACAGTTAAAGTTTATACCGATGATAATTCTTCAATTGTTATTGAAATAAATGGAACAGTTGTTGGAACAATAAGAAATCCTGTGTTAAAATCAGGCTATGTTGGTGTTATTGGTTGTGTAACTACTGAATCATATCAAAATAATTTAACAATAGGATCAACATATACCTTCAGCGAATTCCAGTATTAATATCATTCATAGGGGATTAACCCTATAACCTTGATAATAACCTCATTGTGTAATATAATTATTCTATTATTTTATACACAATGAGGTATTTTTTTTATGAAGTTCGGACACTTTGATGACGCCAACCGCGAGTATGTTATTGAAACTCCTCGCACACCTTACCCTTGGATCAACTATCTTGGTACACAGGGATTTTTCTCGTTAATTTCGAATACTGCCGGAGGATACAGCTTCTATAAAGATGCACGCCTTCGCCGCATTACACGTTACCGCTATAACAATGTACCTATAGACATGGGCGGACGTTATTTTTACATCAACGACAACGGAACAATCTGGAATCCGGGCTGGTCTCCTGTAAAGACAGAGCTTGATTCTTATGAATGCCGCCATGGTATGGGCTATACAATCATTACAGGTAAAAAGAATGACCTTAAGGCACAGGTTACCTTCTTTGTTCCACAGGATTATGATGGCGAAGTTCAGCAGGTAGTTCTTACAAATGAAGGAAACTCAGACAAGACATTTAAGTTCTGGTCATTTGCTGAATGGTGTCTTTGGGATGCTCAGGATGATTGTACAAACTTCCAGAGAAACTTCTCTACAGGCCGCGTAGAAATCAAAGATTCTGTAATTTATCATAAAACTGAATACCGCGACCGCCGCAATCACTATGCCTTCTATTCTGTAAACGATAAGATTGACGGTTATGATACAGACCGCGATACATTCATTGGCCTTTACAACGGCTTCCATAATCCTCAGGCTGTTCTGGACGGAAAGTGCGGTAACTCTCTTGCAGACGGATGGTCTCCAATTGCTTCACACTACAAGGAAATCACACTTAAGGCAGGCGAATCAAAGACTTTAGTATTCGTACTTGGCTATGTAGAAATGCCTGTTGAAAAGAAATTCGAAGCAGATGGCAAGACAATCAATAAAGAAAAAGCCCTTGCCATGATTGAAAAATACAACACTCCCGAAAAGTTTGCTGCCGGTATGAAAGAGCTCCGCGCTTACTGGGATAAGCTTTTGGGAATCCTCAACGTAAATACTCCGGAAGACAAGGTAAACCGCATGGTAAATATCTGGAACCAGTACCAGTGTATGGTTACCTTCAACCTTTCACGTTCTGCTTCATACTTTGAATCTGGTATTGGACGAGGTATGGGTTTCCGCGATTCTAACCAGGATATTCTTGGCTTTGTTCATCAGATTCCTGACCGTGCCCGCGAACGCCTTATTGATATTGCTTCAACTCAGCTGCCGGACGGCGGATGCTACCATCAGTACCAGCCTCTTACAAAGAAGGGTAATGCAGACATTGGCGGCGACTTCTCTGATGATCCACTTTGGATGATTCTTTCTGTTTCTGCATACATCAAGGAAACAGGCGACTGGTCAATCCTGGATGCAAAGGTTCCTTATGACAACGATGAGTCTAAGGCTAAGTCAATGCTTGATCACCTTACAGTAAGCTTCTACCACATTGTAAATAATCTTGGGCCACACGGACTTCCACTTGCAATGCGGGCAGACTGGAACGACTGTATCAACCTTTCATGTTTCTCTGATACACCGGGTGAAAGCTTCCAGACTTATACAAATCCTAAGTTTAAGAAAGAAGGCGGATATTCTAAGGTTGCAGAATCTGTATTTGTTGCAGCCCTCTTTACATACGTTGGACCAAACTTTGTTGGAATCTTAAATCATCTTGGAAAGAAAAAGGATGCTGCTAAGGCTCAGAAAGAAATTGACAAGATGAAAAAGGTTATGATGGATTCTGCCTGGGACGGCAACTGGTTCATGCGCGCTTATGATGCTAACGGCCAGAAGATGGGTTCTAAAGACTGCGAAGAAGGACAGATCTTTATTGAGCCACAGGGTTTTGCAATCATGTCTGATATTGATAAGGATGCAACAAAGAAAACTCTTGCCGCAATTGATGAACGCCTGAATACAAAGCATGGTCTTGTTTTGAATAACCCTGCATTCTCTAAGTACTACATCCAGTACGGTGAGATTTCTACATATCCGGGTGGATACAAAGAGAACGCCGGTATCTTCACACATAACAATGCATGGATTATCTGTGCAGCAGCTTACGCCGGTCAAGGCGACCAGGCCTTTAAGTACTACTCAGAAATTGCCCCTGCCTATACAGAAGAAACTTCTGACCTTCACAAAACAGAGCCTTATGTATACGGTCAGATGATTGGTGGTAAGGACGCAGGTTCCGATATAGGCCAGACAGGCAAGAACTTTGGTCAGGGTAAAAACTCATGGCTTACAGGAACTGCTGCCTGGAACATGGTTGCAATCAGCCAGTACATTCTTGGTATTCAGCCGGACTTTGACGGCCTTAAGGTAGATCCTTCTATCCCTGCCGCCTGGGACGGATTTACAGCAACACGTCTCTTCCGCGGTGCTAAATACAACATCACAATCAAAAATCCAAGCCACGTTTGCAAGGGTGTAAAGAGTTTGGTTGTAGATGGAACAGCTGTTGAAGGCTGCGTAGTGCCTTTTGTTGAAGGTAAGAAAGAAGTTAATGTTGAGATAACATTAGGTTAAAAAAATAGACCCCGAAACAAGTTCGGGGTGACCAAACGTCATTGCGAGGAGTGAAACGACGTGGCAATCTGCTTACTAGATTGCCGCGCTACGCTCGCAATGACGTTTTCTTTTACCACTCCATTCCATCCATTGTCTGGATAGAACCATCCGGATTAAATGTCAATTCGCGGAACTTAACGTTGCGTTTCTGGTTTACACCATTAGAGCGTTCGCAGTCGTGGTAGAAAAGATACCACTTTCCATTATACTCGAGAATTGAGTGGTGGGTTGTCCATCCAAGAACAGGAGTAAGAATCTTGCCGCCATAGGTATATGGTCCGTAAACATTCTTGCTTGTTGCCCAGCACAAAAGGTGGGTTGTTCCTGTTGAATATGTAAAGTAGTAAGTGTCGCCCTTCTTAAAGAGCCATGGGTCTTCAAAGTAGCGGCGGTCTTCATCTTTACCAAGGAGAGGCTTTCCGTTTTCGTCAAGAATTACAAGGTCACGTGGAGCTTCGGCAAGTTCTGTCATGTTGTCCTTCATAAGGGCAATTTTTGGAGTACAGGCTTCTTCTTCGCGTGGTTCCTTGTTGTCGGCAGACCAGGTGTTGTTGCGGTACTGATCCAGCTGACCGCCCCAAAGTCCACCAAAAGTAAGATAATATTTGCCGTCTGTATCTGGGAAACAGCATGGGTCAATACTGTAGGTTCCCTGTATGTAGTTATCTTCAGGTTTGAATGGGCCTTCAGGTTTGTCGCCAAGAGCAACACCTACACGGAACATTCCTGTTTTATCGCGGGCCGGGAAGAAGAAATAATATTTGCCATTCTTTTCAACACAATCCGGTGCCCAAAGCTGTTTGCTTGCCCATTTAACATCATCAAGAGTAAAAACACAGCCGCAGTCGCGTGGGTAAGTCTGAGTGTCCGGCATTTCGTAAACATGATAATCTTTCATGTCATACTGATCGCCGTTATCATTGTTTTCTACATCAATATCCTCATCATGAGATGGATAAATATAGATTTTTCCATTAAAAACGTGTGCAGAAGGGTCTGCAGTGTAAAGATCGTTTACCAAAGGTCTTCTTTCAATCATAAATTGTTCTCCTGTATGAATTTATTGTATATCATTTTTGGATTTTTTCAATAATATAAATTCCCTATGTTATGGATTGCTGCGTCGCTTCGTTCGCAATGACGAAAGGCCACGTCATTGCGAGCGAAGCGTGGCAATCTACTTTACTGTATACTTCCCGGTACCTCAGACATTGCATTCTGGGCGGCACACCAGGTTCCCTTTTCGAGGGCTTTCTGAATATCGCCGGTGTTCAGGTATTCGTGTAAAAATCCCGCATTAAAGGAGTCGCCGCAGGCAATTGTGTTTACAGCCTTTACTTTGAGGGTAGGGCATTCAAAAAAATCTCCCCGGCAGGCGGCAAGAGTAGAGTCAATTCCCCGGGTGATAATAAAAATATTATTGTATTCAAGGCTCTTTGAGCAGATGTTCTGGCGGTTTGCGGGCAGGCCAAAGGTAGCTTTAAACTCATCGCCGTTGATTTTTACAATGGAAGGCACGGCCGATTTGAGGGCAGCCTTAAGTTCGTCTCCAATAAAGTCTGCAAGTACAAGTTTCTTTTTGTCCAGGGCAATTCCGCAGAGGACTGCATAAATATCAGGCGACCACTTGCCCTGACGGCTTCCTGCTAAAAGCATTGCGTCACATTCTTCAAGTTTTTCTGTTATGAGTTTAAGGAACTTTATTTCGCAGGCAGAAAAATCCCCTTCCGGAACCGGTTCTCCTGCAATAAGTTCGGTAGTAGTTCCGGCGTTAGAGTCAAGCAGGGTCCAGCATTCGCGGATTTTTCCGGGGCTGTCGACATACCATAAATCAAGACCGTCGCGTTCTGCAAGTTCAATAAATTCAGCAGAGTTTTTCTGACCAAGAGGGCAGACTGTTACAGCACTTCCTTTTTCCAGCTGGGCAAGAACCCTGGCAGAGTTCACAGCCTTACCCGAAGCATAAAGTCCGTAATGTTTGGAACGGTTTATTTTCTCAAGAGCAAGCTTTTCAAAAACAACAGTCCGCTGGTAAGTTGCACTCATACAAACGCAAAGTATTTTTTTCATGATGGGGTCCCTGAGCCCGTCGAAGGGCCCTCAGTATACGCATACGCATTATGAAAATGAATACTCTCTTCATTCTCTGCTTCTACGCTGAACCATTTGAAATTCTTTTTTGCCAGGGCTGTATAAACTTCACGCACAACATCTTCAACAAAACGAGGATTATCGTAGGCATGCTCTGTTACATATTTTTCATCCTGACGCTTGAGCAATGAGTAAAGCGGCGAAGAAGCGCAATTTTCAATTAATTCAATAATATCTTCAATCCAGAAAAATTCAGAATAAAGCAGCTTTACCTTTACAGTTCCACGCTGATTATGAGCACCGTATTCACTGATTGCTTTTGAACAAGGGCACAAGGTTGTAACAGGAACTTCTATAGTAATGTAAAACTTTCGTTCATCTGCGCTTACAGTTCCTTCAAAAGAACAGTTATATTCCATGATTCCCGAAGCCTGAGAAACAGGAGCAGCTTTTTCAATAAAATAAGGAAAGCTTACAGTTCCAAAGGCCTGCTCGGCATCAAGCTTTTTGCGCATTTCTTCAAGCATATCAAGGAAATGCTGCATCGTAATATCCTGATGATATTTATGGAACACTTCAATAAAGCGCGACATATGAGTTCCCTTAAAATTGTGAGGAAGGTTTACAAAAAGATCTACTGTTGCAGTTGTCTGCTGCTGCTTGTGATTCTTGTCGAGGACAGTAACAGGGTATCGAACGCCCTTTACACCAACTTTTTGAAGCGGAATCTTACGTGTGTCTGTTTCGTTTTGAATGTCGCGCATGTATATATTATACGAAAAAGGGGAGAAGAGAATCAACAGCACTACATTGGATTACAGTTCATCTCCTGTTAAAAAATCTTCCAGGCAGATGATGTAGATTCCGTTGTCGTCGTAATGCGGGATTACTTTTTCTTTTTGAATTATTATTTTTTTAAAACTATCGTTGATTCTTAAAAGGGAGTTTTCTTCCTGAGTTTTTTTCTTTTCGGAAGAAATATCTAAAGCAGACTGGATGTAGATTTTTTCGTTACCCAGGTTTGCAACAAAATCGCATTCAAGCTGAATCTTTTTTGTTTTGCCTTCTTTGTCTTTTGTATTATATTCTACAATTCCAACATCAACATTATAACCGCGCATTTTAAGTTCGTTGTAGATGATGTTTTCCATAATGTGAGGTTCTTCTATCTGGCGGAAATTCAATCGAGCATTTCGTAAACCGGAATCTGTAAAATAATACTTCTTGTTTGCACCTATGTACTTTCTTCCCTTAATGTCAAAGCGTTCTACTGTCTGAATTAAAAAGGCATCTTCAAGATAATTCAGATATGATGTGATTGTTTTGTTTGTTATCGAAGATTTTTCTTTTGTCCTAAAGGTATTTTGAATCTTAACAGGATTTGTAAATGTGCCGATAGAAGAAGCTGTAACATCAAGCAAATCTTCAAACTCTTTTTTATTGCGGATATTGTAACGGTCAATTACATCGGTGAGATATACTTTTGAAAAAAGGCTGGAAAGATAATCTGATTTTTCTTTGTGGGTTTTCATTCCTGCAACAAGAGGAAGGCCGCCATAAGTATAATAATCTGTCCATGCAGAAACAAAATCGTCTTTTCGTGATTCATAAAATTCCTTGAACGAAAGAGGATACATTCTTATTTCATCACCTCGTCCACGGAACTCTGTGATTACATCTTTTACAAGAAAACGCGAATTACTTCCGGTAACATACACATCTATGTTTGGAATGTGCAAAAGCGAATTAAGGACTTCTTCAAATCCGTCAACCAGCTGAATTTCGTCAAGAAGGCAGTAGTATAATTTTTTTTCTGTGATTTTTGATTTTATAAATTTGTAAAGGCTGATTTTATCACGAAGTTCGGCGTATTCCAGATCGTCCAGAGGAATCTTTATAATATGAGATTCTGATACACCTTGTGAAATAAGTTTTTCATAAAACAGCTTGAATAAAAGATATGACTTTCCGCAGCGTCGGAGTCCGGTGATAATTTTAATCATTCCGTTCTGCTTTTTTTGAGTAAGCTGATTTATGTATGTATCTCGAGAAAATATCATATTCTTTTCTATTACCTAAAAATTAGTATATCTGCATTTTTAGGTAATTGCAAGATTTTTTTGAAACATACGTCTATGAGCGAAAAGTGGGAGTTTAGTCCGAAGCCTCTTGTAAATCACTTGCATTAATGTAAAGGGCTGGGACTATGCCTGGTTTTTTATCATCAACTTCTAGAAGCAATAATGAATCCATCGTCAATCCAATGCTAGAAACAATTCTATCTTTTGAATGAGATTCGATTGCAGCAGGGGAGGTTCTGTTATTATAAGCTCTATTCAACCACCAGCTGCCATCTGCTTGATTGTTTGTAGCCTTGGCATAATCTGTTAATAACCTTTTAGCGTAAGAAGGTTCTGAGCCTAGAATTGAGGTGTTTTGTAAAAGGAAAATCTTTTCGTCAGCAAGAGTATAAGGCTCTGTACTATCAGTATTAGTACGATATGCATTAAACTGTACAGACGAACCGAGTATTTTGTCTGTAGCGGAATCTGATATAATTCTTGTAAAGGCTTTATATAAGAATCCGTTATTCATAAATACCGTATTAAAATCGCTCGAATATTCGCTATTATTTACAGAGATCAAAGTTGGATATCCTAAGCCGTTTAAGAATGCTCTTATTGTAGAATATTGATAGTCATTTGGATAGCAATAAAAATCCGGAATATTTCTGAGTTGAGAAGGCCCGTCATAGAAAGGAACTTCTGCGGTAAGGATTTTTTCAGAAACCAAAAGTTTATTGCCAGTATTATCGTCAGTACCATCTATAACGCGCCAGATAATAGGTTCAAATTTATAATAATTGTCTTTATATTTTTCATAGAAATAACCATCTGTACCAAGGTACCAGTCCACACAAATTTTTTCAGTAGAATATAGGCTGACATTTGCGCTGTCAATTTTCGATTGAGGGTAGTTTCCGAATTTACAGTAAGTACCATCAGGATAGCTGCCGTCATAATCGGTAATTATTGTTGGTACAGTTGCAAGGACATCGCTTCTTATATAGAAGGTAGCAGCCTGGCCTCCATTCCCTGCGTAATCGTTATACTTTAAAGTAATCTCATAAAGTGCATCTTTTGTAAAAGTCACATCTACCCATGTAACGGTTTTGTTACCATTTGTTAATTCTGTTCCTCCAACTTCTTTAATAGAATAGTATGTTTCACCAGCATAGTCTGGAGCAGAAGGTTCTGCCCAGTCAAATGTAAACTTTCTATATTTATTTCCTATTGATATGTTATTAAGTACAGGTTTTTCACTTATTGGAGTCTTATCTACTACAAAATAATATTTTTTGCCGTCAGAAGGGTATGTTAATGTATTACCGGCTTTATCTTTAAAGGTAAAGCTTATTGCGTAAACTCCTTCATTAATATTATTGTTGGATTTGATAATCTCTTTTGCTCTTGTTTGTAATAAATCTATTGTTCCCTGAAACGAAGCTTTTTCAGAACTTACTGTTGTATAAGTAAGTTCAATATCTTTGTAGATAGGTGTTGTTATGTCTGCATAGTTCTTTCCCTTAACCTTTTCAACCTTCATACAGAAAGATGTATCCGGGCCAGATTGACCTGCGCTGTTTTCTTCCACTGAAATATCAAGGTCAATTTTGAAGATATCATTTTTGATATAATCATTTTTCAGATCAGAAACTTTAGTAAACGTTCTTGAAGGTCTTGTGGTATTATTTATCTTTAATGAGAATTTTTCAGAGTCATCATTATTCTTTTCGATTTGTAGTGGGAATTTGTCGGTCTGACTATTAACTGTATAGCTCCATTTTTTGAATCCACTCATTTGTACGTCTTTTTCATATCCGGAAGAAGTTGCTGTGTAGAAAAAGCCTGCTTCAATACATACAAGAAGACTTGTGAAAGATGCAGGAGGAGAATCCTTTTTTGGCGGTATTGTAAGTGTAATATTGTTGTTTTCAAAAGTAGGGGCACCAAAAAGGCTTAAAAGATTTTCACCGGTTTTTTTATTTGTTATTTTGATATTCTTAAAATATATTTCATTTCCAATTTTATATTTATAATATCTTTCTGTTCCATCAGGCAGTCTTACTGGCTCAAAGAAAGTGACAGAGTTTTTTAATTTATCATATTCATTTGTTGTAAAATAAATGGAATCGGGATTCATTTCGTAGTCAAAATCAACTGTAATAACTGACTCTCTGATTACATTTGCTGTTTCAGGGTATTTAGAAATAACAGAAGGGCGTTCTGCAAGAACTACGCTTAAACAAAGCTCCATTCCGTCTGAAGGCTTTTTATTAAAAGAACAGGTTGTATTTTCTGAAGTAGGAGATTCAATAAAAAGAAAATCTCCGTTTCTTAATTCTGTTCCGCTGGCAGAATCTATAATTTTCCAGCATATAAATTCATAAGCTTCGAAAGGTTTAAAGGATATTTCAAAGGAATCTGTTACTTTTTTCATTACCTGGTTACCAACAGGATTCTGAAGTGTTCCCTGACCAGGATAATCAAAGGTTATTTTATACGAAGGTGCATTTGCATAATCAATATATTTTTCTATTTGTTCTTTAGCATCAACGGCATTTAAGAAATCATTACAGGATGAGAGCAGAAAAAGATTTACTATACATAAAAACGCCCCCCCCCAGTATAGTAATTTTTGAAAGCTTAAAATGTGTGTGTGTCATGTAAGGACTCCCTCTGAAATATTCCCCTTATTTTATCAGAAAAGAGTCTTTATTGCTAGTTTTTATTCATAAAGATAACAATCATAGCCGGAGCTTCGTAGTTTGTCGGCTGTGGTGCCGGTGCCGTCATCTTTTACAAGGACAATGTAGTAGGTTGTGCCGCTGGCGCGTTTTTCTGAAATTATGTATGCGTCAAAGCCTTTTTGTTTTACTTCTTCGCACAAAAGTTTTGCATTTGATTCTGTTTTGAAAAGGCCAAGCTGCCATTTGGAATCTTTGGTTGTTGTTGCTGCTGCTGTTGTTTTTGTTGCAGGGGCTACAGAAATATCTTCTTTAAAAGTTCCTGTTCCCTGTTCTGCAACACCGCTCTTTGGTACAAAGAACCAGAATGGTGTTGGAAGTAACTGAACATCGCCTTTTACAATTGCAGCTTCTGTTGAGTTTGGATAATTTTTAGTTATCTGTTCCGACCACGATTTGTCGCCGGTTACATACCAGAGTGTTAATAAAATTACAGGATGCACACTCTTCATTGACTGAACTTTGAGATAGGCTTTTAAAAGTTCAAGCGGCTCGTTTAAGTCGTCAACGTTTTCGGCTTTGCAGAGTGCGCTCCACTGGGCATATAATTTTACATAAGATTGAATGTTTGCATCTTTTGAATTTCTTACTGCAGAGTTTAAGTAGCTGTCGGCAGTAGGCCAGTCTCCGCAGCAAAGGGCACAGCGCACTGCATCAATTACAAGCTGTTCATTTGTTTTTTGCGGCATGCCTTCTGCATCGCCTGCAGCAATTCCTGCAGCAGTTGCATAGCTTTTCTGGGCATCACCATATAAGGCCAGCTGCTCCTGAAGCGACGCTAAAAATACATAAGCAGCGCGTTTTTCCGAAGCAACCGTAAGGCTTTTGATTTGATTCTTTACATACGAAACCGATTCTTCAACAGTTGATTGTTTTACAGCCTGAGCTTTTATATCTTTTGCTTTTGGTTCTGCAAAAATGAGTGAGGTAAAAAGTGAAAATATTACAATTACAAAAAGTTTTTTATTCATGAATTCTGTCTTCTATACTATTCACTTTATCGGTGGATTTTGATGAAGACTCAACAGGATTTTCTGATTTAGAAGGCGCGGCGGCAGAAGCTTTTTTTGCAAGTTTTCGCTCTATTTTTTCCTGCTTTTTCTTTTCTTTTAAGCCAAGATTTCGGGCGTCGGCAACTTCATTTTCGTGGGAAAGTCTTATGAACTTTGCAATAAGATAACACAAAAGTGAGAAAATGATTCCTGCAGCAAACGCAACAAAAATTACAACAACAATAGACTTATCTGTATAGGTTTTAAAAAGCCACAAGGTACAGACATTCGAAAGATTCTTGCCAATAAAAAATGCAAGGAAAAGGATGATGAGTAAGATGACGATTAATGCTGCTATCATATAAGTTCCCCTTTAAATGTATTACCATTAAGTTGAATTATTTTAACATTTACAAACGAACCTATCAACTTGCGGTCGGCTTTAAAGGCAACTTTTTCGTGCTGTTCGGTCTGGCCTAAAAGTTCATCGGCACTGTCGCGGCTTACTCCTTCTGCAAGGACAAGGGTTGTTGTTCCAACACGTTCACTCATTCGTTCCTGTGTGTGCTCTAGCTGAAGGTCTATTACACGCTGGAGGCGCTCCTTGCGGACCTCTTCAGGAAGCTGTTCCATTTTTGCAGCAGGAGTTCCTTCTCGCGGATTATAATAATACATCATTGCGCTTTCGTATTTTACCTGCTTCATAAGGTCCAGAGTCTGCTGGACATCTTCTTCTGTTTCGCCAGGGAAACCCATCATAATATCTGTAGTAAGAGAAACCTCGGGAATCTTTGCTTTGATTTTTGCAACAAGTTCAAGATACTGCTCGCGTGTGTATCGGCGGTTCATTGCCTTTAAGACTGCTGTGGAACCATTCTGTACCGGAAGATGAATATGACGGCAGATAAGAGGCTCGGCGGCAATTACATCAATTACATCGTCTGTAAAATCTTTTGGATGCGAAGACATAAAGCGAACCCAGCGGATTGTAGATTCAGTTTTACGAAGATGGTCTGCAATGATACGCAGGAGACCCGCAAAGTTTACGTTCTGACCTGCAGCATCAACACCGTTATAGCTGTTTACATTCTGACCAATAAGTGTGATTTCGCAAACTTTCAATTTCTTAAGGATATCAAGCTCTTCAAGAATCTGCTCAACGGGACGGCTGATTTCGCGACCACGAACATACGGAACAATACAGTAAGTACAAAAGTTATTGCACCCATGCATGATTGGAACAAATGTAGAAAATGCTCCAGGCTCTGCAGAAACAGGCGCAAAGTGATAAGGCTCAGAATTATCAGGAACTGCAGGTGCAGCGTGTTTTTCTTCGATTGAATCTATGATTTCGCCAAAGTGATGTTTTGCAAAAGTTCCAACAACAAAATCTACAAAAGGCCAGCGCTCCTTAAAGGTTGGCAAAAGTCGTTCTGCCATACAGCCTGTAACAACTACGGTAAGTGGCTTAGCCCCGTCCTTTACATAATCCATTGCTTCTTCTAAAAATTTTGTTTTGGCACCGGTCTTTTTTTCGCGCACAGCCTTGAGTCCGTTTATCCAGCCAAGGCGGCCTTCTATTCTATCTTCTGCAGTTTTGCGGATTGAGCAGGTATTTATTACAATTAAATCTGTAGTCTGAGCAGACAAAGCTTTGGTCCAGCCGCGTGCAATCAAAAGCTGCTCCATAGAAGCCGATTCTGCAATATTCATTTCGCAGCCATAGGTTTCAAAATAATAAGTCATGCATTGATTATACAAAGAAAAAAAACAGGGGTCTATAGGCATGGTTCCGAATATAGAACTACCTTACTAAGTTTGATATACTTAAAAAGAGAGGAGAGCCGATGAAAAAATTATTATTTTCTCTGTTTTTTTTGTTTTCAATTTTCTGTTTAAATGCAGGTGTAAAAATAACAACGGGTGAATATGTTTGTGATGAAACAGATATAGAAAAAGGTGCTATACAAAAACTGACTGTTACACGCGAATACCGTTCAGCTACTCCTGTTGTCGGCAGCTTTGGAATTGGCTGGTCCACAAATCTTGATGAAAGAATTATCATATGTGTTTCTCCACCTTCAGAAGAACTATATGATATACTGGTTCGAATTGTTGATATGCGTCAAAGTATAGTTTCTCAATATGAAGAATCAATTAAAGAAAGTTATGAGGTGGATGATCCCTATAAGGTAGTTGAAGAATTAAAAGACAGACAGGAAAGAGTTGTTTCTATTAAAAATGAACTTATAGGACTAAAAGACGAACTGCTTGGAATGCAAGGTTTTATGCCTGCCGGAAGCGAAGATGAACGATTGATTACAGAAAATATAGAATCGTGTGATAAGGGAATAGAAGATGCAGATAAAAAGTTTGAAGAGCTTGATGAGTCTATAAAAGAAGCACAAGAAGTACTTGGAAAACTTGAGGGAGTAAAAAAACAATTAGATGAAGATACTAACAAGAAAATAAAAATGGAGGAAGAAATAACAATATCAAATATCAGAAAAGAGCGAAATAAAAAGGCTATGTTTAAAGGTATGGAGTCCTGGTATGAAGAGACAGGAATTGAAACAATTCAATATATAGATGACCAAGGATATCCTAACCTTATGTATGAAAGTAAGAAATATAAAGATGCCTGGGAGCCTGAGTCCGGAGAGTATCTTTGCTATTATAGAAACGGCAACTATTTTATTGAAGATACTTCGGGTCAGACTAAGGTTTTTGATTTTTATGGATTCCTTGTAAAGATAATAGATAGATATGGTAATCAGATAAACATTATTCGAGATGAGGATGAAAAGATAAGCAGCATAAAATCATCGTTTGGAGAAAGCTTTACGGTCGAATATGAAAACTCATTTATTAAATCAATTACAAATGATCGTGATCCTTCCGAAAAATGTCTTTACTTTTATGATGGCGAAAGAATGACCGGCATTACAGATCCTGACGGCGATTTTGTTTCTTATGGTTACAATGAGTTTGGACTTTTAGATTCCATGAACAAAAATGATGGAAGCTGTTACAGGATTCTTTATGATGATAAGATATTAAAAGGAAGCATTGTTGCTACAGCTCTTGTTAATGAAGAGGGAAATGCACAAAGGTTTGAATTTAATTTTAAAGAAAGAATTACTGTTTTTATAGACAGAGACGGCAACCGCACAATTTATTACTATGATAAAAATCAAAGAACTACAAAAGAAGAATATGAATATGCTTCTGAAGACTATGTGCCTGTAAAAAATCAGAAGACAGGTAATAGCGCAGAAAATCCGCAATATGATTATGTTTATGATCAGGAAAATAATGTTCTGGAATTAAAGAATAAAGGCAAAACTGTTTATAAATATACATTTAATTCAAAAGGTCAGGTTATTTCTTTTTATGATTCTACAGAAGGAAAAGGTGTTACACATACTTATGAATATGACTCTTTTGGAAACAGAATAAAAGATTCTACAAGCAAAAAAAATGCAATTGTTATGGAATATGATGCACGTAACAGACTTGTACGAGTAAAACAGAATAAGAAAGTGATTTTAAACATTGCTTATGAAAATAATGGAAAAATAACACGAAGAACTTATTCAAACGGGCTTGTAATTGAAATAGAACAAAATGGCCGCAAAGATATAATCCGCATGACTGTAACAGATACTAAAACCGGTAAAAAGCTTCAGACCGAAGTTGAATACAATAGGCATCACATTCCGCTAAATGTATATAAGGGCGATGGTACAACAAGAAAGCTTGTAAAAACCTTTACCTACACAGATCAGGATTGGATGATTATGAGCGAAATTGACGGTGTTAAAAAGACTTATAAACCTTCAGAAAAAAAGCAGGCAGATTTTGAAGATTTGTGGGATATTCCTGATTTTAATGATTCAATTTACTTTGATTCAAAAGCAATGGATGAACTTAAGGCCAGCTTGTTTTAGTTTGAAGACTGATTGTATTTTTTTTCAAATCTGATTGTTTATAATTGTTTTTTACTATAATATATACTCCTATGAGTAACGAAAACAATAACGAAAAGAGAGATCCATTGCTCTGTCATTGGGCAGATCAGATGGCTAGTCAGATTATCCGCGAAAAGGGAGATCTGGATTCTTATACCTGTGCTTCGGGTATTACACCAAGCGGAACTGTTCATCTTGGAAACTTCCGCGAAATTATTACTGTAGATTTAGTAGTACGTGCCCTTCGCGATCGTGGAAAAAAGGTTCGCTTTATTTATTCATGGGACGACTACGATGTTTTCCGCAAGGTTCCTGCCAATATGCCGGACCCAGAGGTTTTGGAAAAATATCTTAGATATCCGATTACAGAAGTACCAGATACAACCGGCCGCAATGAAAATTATGCACGCCACCACGAAGTTGATATTGAAACACAGCTTCCACGCGTTGGAATTGCACCTGAGTTCCTTTATCAGGCAAGCCGCTACCGTGCAAACCGCTATGCAGAAGGTATGCGCAAGGCAATGCAGAACCGCGACGTTATTAAGGAATGTTTGAACGAATACCGAGATGACGCTCACAAAATGAAGCCGGAAGATGTTTACTGGCCTGTTTCTATTTTCTGCGGCAAGTGTAACAAAGATACAACAGAAATTACAGACTACGACGGCGAATACGGAATTACATACAAGTGTGAATGCGGCCACTCTGAAACTGCAGACATCCGCGTTTTCAAGGGTGCAAAGCTTGGCTGGCGTGTTGACTGGCCTATGCGCTGGAACGAAGAAAAAGTAGTATTTGAACCGGGTGGAAAAGATCATATCAGCCCGGGTGGAAGCTACGACACGGCAAAGCTTGTTTCTAAGAGAATCTACGGTTGGGACGCACCTGTTACAATGCGCTATGACTTTGTAAACTTGAAGGGTGTACCAGGAAAGATGTCTTCTTCAAAGGGAAAAGTTATTGCGCTCCCTGATGCTCTTGATGTTTACCAGGCAGAAGTACTCCGCTACCTTTTTGCAGGAACACGCCCAAATACAGAATTTGCAATCAGCTTTGATATGGACGTTCTTAAGGTTTACGAAGACTACGATAAGACAGAACGTATTGTTTACGGAATTGATAAGGCAAAGAGCGACGACCACTTTAATAAAGAAAAGCGAATTTACATGCTCAGCCAGATTGACGGAAAGATTCCTGAGGTTATGCCTTATCAGATTACAATCCGCCAGCTTACAACCCTGCTGCAGATTTACTCAGGCGACATTGACGCAGTAATCAAGGCTCTTGGTGACGTAAAACCTGAACAGGAAGAACGCCTCCGCCGCCGAATTGAATGTGCCTGGTTCTGGGTAAAGCATTCGGCCCCAGACTGCGCACCTGACTTCTGCTTTGAGCTGCGCAAGGATGGCAGCAAGGCAGACCTTAGCGGCGATATTTTGAAGGCTGTAATTCGTGTCCGTGATGAAGTTCTTCCAAAGCTGGATACCTTCCAGATGGACAAAGAATGCCAGCAGGCCATGTACGACATTGCAACAGAAATGGGCCTTGAATCAAAAGCCCTGTTCACAGCCCTTTACCAGGCACTTATTGCAAAAGAGCAGGGACCACGTTTGGGAAGCTTCTTCCGCATCATTGGTAAAGAGACACTTGGTAAGATTTTAAGCGTGTATTAGTAAGAGATTGTCGGGTCAAGCCCGACAATGACAAGAATTGTGTCATTCCCGGGCTTGACCCGGGAATCTCAAATTAGAAGAGGTTAACATGGATATAAAAGACCTGTGTCGTACCATCATTGCAACGGCATTAAATGATTTTATAAAAGAAAAAGACTCGTCGGCAGCCGCTGTTGACGCAGCCTCAATTGTTGTGCAGAACGCTCCAAACCCCGAAATGGGAGACCTTGGTGCGCCAATGTTTGCTTTTGCAAAGGCGCTTCGCATGGCACCACCTCAGATTGCAGCCGGAGTTGTGTCAAAAATCACAGACAAGTCAATCGGCGAATTTATTGCAGTTGGTCCTTATGTAAACGTTAAACTTAATAAAAGCGGTGCCGCAGCCCCAATCCTCAAGGCAATCAAAGCCCAGGGCGACAGCTACGGCTCCCTTAATTCAGACGGCAAAAAGCCACTCGAAGGCCGCCGTGTAATGATTGAATTTTCTTCTCCAAATACAAATAAGCCTCTTCACCTTGGACACGTACGCAACGACGCCCTTGGTGAATCTGTAAGCCGCATCCTTAAAGCAGCAGGCGCAGATGTTTACAAGGTGGACCTTATCAATAACCGCGGTGTTCACATCTGTAAGTCTATGCTCGCATACAAAATGTTCCATGAAGCAAACGGCGACACTCCGGAAAAACTTGGAATGAAAGGCGACCACTTTGTAGGTCAGTGCTACGTAGAGTTTGACAAATATCTCAAGGGAGAAAAAGACAAGCCAGAAACAGCTCACCCGGAAGCAGCCCAGGAAGCAGAAGACATGCTCATCAAATGGGAAGCCGGCGACAAGGAAGTTCACGCTCTCTGGGAAATGATGAACGGCTGGACCTTTGACGGAATGATGGCAACTTACAAGCGCACAGGAATCAGCTTTGACAAATACTACTTCGAAAGCGAAACCTACCTCAAGGGAAAGGATCAGATTCTTAAAGGCCTGGACAAAGGAGTATTCTTCAAGGCCCCTGACGGTTCTGTCCGCATAGACGTAACTGATGTAGTAGGCAAGGGCAAAGACGAAGACAACCACGAAAAAGTACTCCTCCGCAAGGACGGAACTTCTGTATATATCACACAGGACATTGGAACTGCTATCAGCCGCCACGACGACTGGGCTTTCAATCAGCTTGTATACGTCGTAGCAAGTGAACAGAACTATCACTTTAAGATCCTGTTCCACATTCTTAAGAAACTTGGCTTTGACTGGGCAGACAGACTTTATCACCTGAGCTACGGTCTTGTAAACTTACCAAGCGGACGTATGAAGAGCCGCGAAGGAACTGTAGTAGATGCAGACGACCTTATAGATTCACTCCATGCAGACGCACTTGCTGCAATTAAAGAACGTGGCCGCGACGAAGAAGTAGGAGATGCAGACGAGGTTGCAGAAAAGGTTGCTCTTGGAGCCCTTCATTACTACATGCTGCAGGCAACTCCAATTAAAGACATGCTCTTTAATCCTGAAGAATCACTCAGCTTTAACGGAAACACAGGTCCATACCTTCAGTATATGGGCGCACGTATAAATTCAATTCTGGCAAAGGCCGCTGAAGCAGGTATCACACCGGACGAATCTGACGAGGCAGTAGCCTTGCTCACAAGCGAAGACGAATGGGCACTCATCAAGCAGCTCGGAGATTTCCCTAATGCAATTGAAAAGTCAGCAGAAAACTTAGACCCAAGTACAATTGCAGCTTATGTTTACGACACAGCAAAATTGTTCAGTAAGTTCTATCAGACATGCTCAATCGTAAATGCAGAAAACAAGCAGCTGGCAGGCGCACGTCTCTACTTGGCATCCTGTACACTTCAGGTAATCAAAAACGCAATGAAGCTTGTGCTTGTTCCATACTTGGAAAGAATGTAATTCTTCTAGACAAATATTCCTTTTAGACCGATAATATGGTAAAGGAATTTGTCTTTAATGAAGTTACGAAATAAATTTCTCTTAATTACTTTTTTCTCTGTAATTCAAGTTGCAGTACTCTCGACCTTGTCACTTGCAGGTTTTAAATCTATTCAGCACTATAAAGATTACCAGCTTGTTCAGTCACAAACTCAAAAGCAATTGAGCGAGATGATTAATTATCTTGACGGCATGGAAAACTGGGGCTTTGACCAGAAAACTGCCTGGCTGGAATGGCATAACATGTCAATTTCGCTGAATAAAAATATTGATATTTATTTAAATGATTCTTCCATAAAGCATTTTCCTGCTGAATATCTGCAGAATATTAATCAGGCAAAAAATCTTTTTAATTCTTTTATAAACGGATTCGGGAATCTTGAAGCAAAACTTGTAGATATGGAAGCTTTAACTTTAGATACCAATGCCTATATGCAGGTTCAGAAATTCGGAATTAAAGAAGCCTACAGATATCTTTCTGATGATCCTAACGTAGCAAAACTTATGGAACTTGCCCAGTCGGCTAGTTATGATGTTTCGGAAATTCGAAGGAATTACGCGCTTCTTTCGATTGTAACAGACCATTCATACGAAATGATAGAAGCGATTATTGAAAAGCAGGAAAAAATAATTACTCTTGTAATTCTGATTATTGCTGTTTTTGCCTGTGTAAGTATAAGTTTTTTCATTCTTTCAATAACTACAAGAATTGCCCGTAGAATCACCAGGGTGCGCGATATGACTTCGACTCTGGCCGAAAAAGATTTTACGGTAAGTGTTGTTCCTAAAGGAAGTAATGAAATAAGGTCTCTTATGCAGAATATCAACAACATGGTTGATCAGATAAATGCCTTCTTTACTGTTGTTAAGGTTACTGCTTCAAGGGCAATTTCTTCCGGTTATACAATTAATGATGCTGCCAACTCTACAGCTGCAGCAACAGCCGCAATCGATGAAAATATTCAGAAAATCATGAATCAGTTTGACCAGATGATTGAAACAGTCGGAAAAGCTGTAATGGTCATTTCAAACATGAATATTCAGGTTAATACACTTGTAAGCAATAACGAAGTTCAGGCTCTTGCAATAGAAGAAAGTTCTAAGGCTGTAAATGAAGCTGCAGGAACTCTTGAGCATATAAAATCAATGGCAACAGAACGTTCCAGCATGGCTCAGGAAATGCATTCATTGATTACAGATGGTGATGAAAAAATATCAAATACAAATGATCTTCTTACAGTTATTTCTAATCAACTTGATCAGGTAAAGGAAGTAATTGATATTATTGATAACGTTGCCGAACAGACAAACCTGCTTTCTATGAATGCAGCTATTGAATCGGCACACGCAGGTGAAGCCGGAAAAGGTTTTGCCGTAGTTGCAGAAGAAATCAGAACGCTTGCCGAAAATACATCTGAAAATGCGGGAACAATTGCAAGTGTAATTAATGGAATTATTGAATCTGTAAATAATGCTAATAAATCAAGTAATGAAGCATCTGTGGCCTTCCGTAAAGTAAGTAAAAATGCCGATGATGTTGTTTCGTCATTAAAAGAAATTACAAGTGGAATTGAAAGCATCGACAGGCAAATGCAGCAGATTAAAATCAAGAGTGAAGAAGAGTTTGCTGCTGCAGATAAGATTAATGCTTACTGTAAAGATCTTGCAGAACAGCAGAAATCTGTTTCAAGAGATGTAGATGCAATGAACGATAAGTTCTTTGAAGCAACCTCTGCAATTAAAAAAATCAAGGAAGGCACTACAGATATTGTTGAAAGAATGATGGGTGTCAGCGTTGCAAGTAAAGAAAGCTACAAAAATATGACCGATCTTGAAAATATTCTTGAAGAATTTAAAACAAAAGAAGCCGTTGATGAAGCAGTAAAAGAAGCAGATGAAGAAAGTGTAATAGAAAATCCTGTTTCGACAGAGCTTACAGAAGAGTTTATTGAAGAACAAAAGCTTCTTGCAGAAAAAGGCCTCGAAGCAGCAGGAGAAGCAGGGCTAGAAGAAATAGAGTTTGATCTTGACTCAGTTGAAGAATACAAGGGCTAAAGAAACTATATAGGGCATCGAAAGTAAAACAGAGGACGGAATGCCTGGTATAAAGTTTTGAATGTAAACAGCTCCAAAATCAACGGCACAGAAAATAAGGGCATAAAGTGCTATAAGAGGAAGCTTCCTTTTTCCCATAAATACTGCTGCCAGAGCAAGCCAGCCTTTTCCGCTTGCAAGATTTGGTACAAAAGAAGAAATCCGTAATACAAGAAAACTTCCTGCAAAACTTGCAAAAAATCCGCTTATTCCCCAGGATGCAATTCTATAAATTCCAGGAGATACTCCGCGTACAAGAAGAACGTCCGGATTGCTTCCGGTAATTCTAAAATATATACCGCCCTTTGCTTTTTTTAGATAAAATATAGCAGTCGCAATAAGTACAAAAGTAATTAGTGTTGTACTAATATTTACCGGTACCAGATGATAAACGAATCCCGGCGAAGAAAGAATTCCTCTTGTTCCAAAACAAAGCCACGAAAAAAGCGATGTAAAGGAACTAAAAAGAAGGTTTACTGCAATGGCGGCAATAAAGGTATTTGCATGGGCTTTTTCAATAATCAGTGCAATGATGAGACAAAGTGCGGCAGAAATTATGGCAGATAAAGCAATGCCTGCTGCTACAGAACCTGTTGCGACTGTAAATGCATAGGTTAAAAATCCGGAAAAGGATATAAGTCCATCCATAAAAAGTGCAAGACATCCGGCATATTCACTGAACAGGGCTCCGGTTGCAGCAAGAAGAAGTGGACATGAAGAAGCTAAGAAGTTAAGCATTTCCCTTCCTCCTTTTATGAGGCGAATACAAAAGCGAAATTGTAAAAAGAGTGATTGCCTGAATGAGTGTGTTAACATCAAAATCAAGATTTGAATATAGTGCAAATTTTCCTGAGTAAGTCATAAGCGACGAAATTAAAATAGAAACAGGAATTACCAGGACCGGTCTTGTTCTGGCAATCATTGCAACAGAAAGAGCATTCCAGCCTAAGCCTGCATAAAAGCTTGTATGGCAGGTAAAATATATACCACAGATTGCAGCACCACCGGCAAGAGAATGAAGTGAACCACAGACAGCAGCAGCTGTGAAAGTTATTTTGTTACAGTTGAAGCCGGAATAAAAAGAAAACTGAGGGCTAATGCCGTAAATCTGAGTTTGTTTACCAAAGCGTGTTTTTATAAAAAAGAGCTCGAGCACAATACATAATGCAATTGCTCCAAAAATAGTGCAGTTCAAAGGAGAAGGCTTTAATATGCTTGCAAAACGATACTGCTGTACAAGATACGGAGTTGCAAGAAGGTTTCCTGTTTTAGTTCTGAATGGACCTGAAATAAGGCCGTCAATAAGCGGAATGATTGCAGAAGAGGTTATAAAGGTTGTAAGAAGAAAATCGGCATGCTTAAGTTTATAAAGCAGTTCGCAGAAAATAAGGATGAGCGCACCTGCAGCAGCGGAAATTAAAAAGGCAAAGGAAACTGCAAAAAAGGCAGGGAGATGAACTTTTGCAAATAAATCGAGCAATATGGCGCACAAAAAGCCTCCAAGGTAAATAAGACCTTCTCCTGCCAGATTTATGCGGCCTGTTTTAAGTGAAAAGGCAGCTCCTGAACCTGCGAGCATATAAATTGCAGAAAGGCTTAGCATAAGTCCAAAGTAGTACATTACACAGCCTCCAGGTTTCCGTCTTTTAATCTGTATTCTACATCGCAATATTCAGAAGGGTAAGCACCGTAAGAAAGAACAAGAACATAGGCTCCGTTCTGTGCAGCCTTTTTTATTCGTTCACATGTTCTCTGGCAGGTGTTTACATCAAGTCCCTGAAGCGGATTACATAAAATTAGCAGTTCCGGATTTCCGTAAAGCTCGCGTTCAAACATAAGCTTTTGAAGCATGCCTCCGGAAAGGCTTGAGCATTTTTCATGTGGGGTTATGTCAACTCCACTTGACTTTATCATTTTAAGGGCAGCAGAAGGCTTCTGGTTTTCGGGAATATCAAGTGCGCTTGTAAGCATCTGTTCAATTGTAAGGTTTGGCGAAGAGCCGGTGAACTTTCTGTCTGTAGGGATAAGTGCAGTTTTAAAAGAAAACTCATGGTTTGAGCGCATCTGTATAAGTGATTTTTCAAGTGTATCAAGGCCATCTTCGGCAAGACCTTTTATAAGTGTAATTCTACCGTTGTTGCCCTTTGACATGGAGTTCCCAAGTGGTTCGTGATCTCCGAGTTTGTTGAAGGGCTTGTCTGCAGGCACAATCTTCCCATCTTTAATATAATCAACTGTGTCGCAGTATTTTTCTGCTTCATCATAATTATGGGTGATGATAATGATGTTCATTCCTTCACCTGCAAGAAGCTTGAGCTTTTCGAAAAGAAAAATCCTCTGATTATCATCAAGCAGGGCAGAAGGTTCATCAAGAATAAGAATCTTTGGCTTTTTTATAAGGGCACTTGTGAGCGCAATAAAAAAACGTGTATCGGCTCCGTGTTTTAATACAAGTGAATTAAGGTTTACTTCGGGCAGCCATTTTTCTGCTTCGGGTTTTAACAAAAGCTTTTGTTCTTTGTTCAACCCGAGTAAAAGATTTTCTTTAACAGTAATGTAATCTGCAAGCATAGGCCGCTGATGAACATAGCAGATTCCGTTTTGAATTGCATCTTTTGGGGTACGAAAAACAACAGGCTTGCCGTCAAGCAGAATTGTTCCGCTGTCTGGTGAAAGCTCGCCACAGATAATATTTGCTGCTGTTGATTTTCCTGCTCCGTTTTCTCCTAAAAGTGCATGAAGCTGTCCTTCATTAAAACAAAGACTTAATTTATTGAGAACAGTTTTTTTAGAAAAATGAAGACAAATCTGTCTAAGTTCAAGCGTCATATCATTTTGTGGCAATCCAGTTTTTTACTGAATAACAATATCGCCGGCTTTAATAGAATCTACAAGCTCTGCCATTTTTGTACGAATACCGGCAGGGACTGTAGAAATATAAAGAGGATCATCCTGAACAAAATCAACAAAGCCTTCTTTTATGCCAAAGGTTTTTGCTGTTCCCCAATCTGTTTTGCCATTCAGAAAATCTGTTGTCATAATAAAAGAAAGCTCCTGCTGTAGCATTACAGTAGATGAAATAATATTGCCTGGAGCCTTGTCAAAGCCGTTGTTATCGAACCAGGTAATATAAAAGTTGTTGTTTACTGCAGAATTAATAACTCCCTGAGAAGCTCCTCCGCAGATTGGAAGAATTACATCAACACCTTCACTGTAAAGACTGTCGGCAAGAACTGCGCCTTTATTTGCATCGTACCAGTTTCCAACAACACGGAAAGCTACAGTAGAAGCAGAGTTGGCATCGCGTGCACCCTTTTCAAAATAAGGCCAGATGATATTGTTCATAACAGGATATTCCTGAGCTGCAATAAGACCAAGCTTGTGCGAAGAAGACATAAGACCGCCTATATAACCTGTAAGATATGCCTGTTCATATTGATTGTAGCAGACAGTGCAGATATTTTTGTTACCTCTACATTCTGCGTCCATAAGAATGAACTTCTGGTCTGGGAACTGTTCAATTATTGGAAGAACAATTTCCGGAAGGGAAGGGTTAGAGGAAATAATAACATCGTACTTCTGTTCGGCTGCGAGTGCAGAAATTTTAGCAGGCCATTCAGACTGATTTGTACCGGCTTCAAGAACATAAAGTGTTGTTTTCTTGTCCATTTCTTTGCCGCTGTTGAATTCATCTACAGCAAGAGAAACACCGTCACGAAGCATTGCATAAACAGGACTGTCTGCACAAATGCCTGGAATAAAAACTGCAATAGACTTTTTCTTTGTCGATGCAGATTTACACGAAATTACAATAAATGATAAAAGAATTGAGAGAATAATAAATGATTTTTTCATAGTAAGAGAATAATAGTTTTATATAAAACTATTGTCAACCCCTAATTGAAGTTGTTTTTGATTCTTTCTAAAAATGCACAGAACTCTTCTTTTTCTTTATTGGTAAAACCCTTGTAAAAAGTGTCCTGCAGTTCCTGTGAAAGTTTCTGGGTCATCTGGTTGTATTCTGTGCCTTTTGAAGTTAAACTCAGCTTTTTATTTCGTTTGTCCGCTGGGTCAATTGTTGTAGTTACAAGTCCTGCTGCTTCGAGCTTACGTACAAGAACTGTAGTTGTAGATTTATCTCTGTTTATTCTGGCAGAAAGCTCTTTCATTGTAATTTCCGGATTCACACTAAGCTGATAAAGAATGTATCCGTGAGACGAAGCAAAATCATCAAAGCCATTTTCTGAAAGACGCTTTTTTATAAAATCGGCTGTAAGAGTGTGAATCTGTGAAACCTTTGCAATGCTGGTATCTTTTTCTTCTGCCATTTAAAGGTTTCCGCTGTTACTTTTCTTCCTTCCAAGGGAAAAGGAATGAACGAAGTTTTCTTGGTCCAAGTGTTTCGCGATCATCATAAATCAGTTCTTCCCAAGGAATTTTTTTGCGGTCTTTGGCAGTTGTAAGCTCCGGATGCTCTTCAAGATAATCATATTTGTACATACGAAGACGGAAGGCATTGTGCTTAGAAATAGAAAGTCCTGTTATAGAAGGAAAGAATCCAATTGGCAGAATAGAAAGTGCTGTCAAAAGAAGATGATATAATCCCATGATAATAGAAAAGCCTGTATTATCCATGAAAATAATAAAGCATTTTTTAAGGCATTTTCCAAACTTGTTATGGAATGTGCTGCGGATTGGAACAAACCATTGAAGTGATAATGCAATAATAATATCAATCCAGAAGAGCAGCGCTCCTACAAAAAGGCCTATTATTGTCTGCTGCTGAAGGATATAGAATGTAAGGCTGTAGACAGAAATAAAAACAATCGCAATTATCAGAAGTGAAAAAAGGAATGCATCTAAAAGAACGCCTGGAATGCGCTTGAAGAAATCAAGAAGGTGAATGCCTTCAAAGTTAGCAATTTTCTGAGAAAGTTCACCAAAGGCAAAATCTATGATATTAAAAATAAATATACCAATAAAAAGAATGCCTGTCTGAATCAGGTAGAAGGCCATATCAGTAGTGTTTTCATTAAGATGTTGTGTAACAAAAGAGCTTAAAAGAATTACACCAACCATGCTTATAAGAAACAAAACATTGATTACAACAACAGTAAACAGGTTATCCCACCCGTCACAAAAGTTTTTCTTAAATAAAAATCCGTACATATTATTAATTTAAAGATAAAAGGGGATTGTGTCAAATAAAAAACGTTAAAAAAAAACGTCATTGCGAGGAGCGGAGCGACGTGGCAATCTACAATAAATAGTTGTAGATTGCTTCGCCTTCGGCTCGCAATGACGTTTATGATTGTTTATTTAGTAAACAACAATGTCTTAGCATCAAGGTTTACGCTTCCGTCGCCGTTCTTAAGAACTGTGAGGGAAAGCTGATTTCCGCTTGCTGCAAGGTGTGCTACTGTTGCAAATGAATCGAGCTTTGCTGCATCAAGAGTATCCTTGAGAGTAGCTGCTTCATTTGTATAGCTGAACCATGCAGTCATTTTTTCTGCTTTAACAAAGTCTGCAAAAATCTTAAGGTCAGCTTCTGCTGTCTTAGCAAGGTCAAGACCGTCTACAACGATGCTTGCAATTGCAATTCCGCCTTCCTTAAGAGCCTTGAGTGTATTTACAACCTTTGGGAGTGTGAATGTTTCCTGATTGAAGTTCAAGATTGTTCTGTTGCGAACAATTTCTTCGCTAACTTCATCAAGATTAAAATTCTTTTTCTTTGCAACTTCTGCCATTACACTTGAGTACCAGGCAATAACATTAGAAGACTGCTGGTCAAAAGAAACATGTACCAAAGCCTTGTCGTTCAAAAGAGAGTCAATTCCAAACTGAACAAGAATAGAAGTTTTTCCAAGACCTTTTTTTGCAGTTACAAGACCCATTTCGCCGTCTTTAAGACCAGCACTTGTAGCATTGTCAAAGTAGCGGACTGGGCTGTGAGCGATTAAATCTTTCTTTTCCATAACTGTGCTCCTTATTTCTTAGCAGCGGCAGCTTTTGCACGCTCTTCCTTGTATTTAGCCTGAAGTTCTTCAGAAACATTGTTTGGAACCTTACCATATTTTTCAAATTCCATTGTGAATTCACCCTTACCCTGAGTAGAAGAACGGAGGATAGTAGAGAATCCGAACATTTCTGAAAGTGGAACTTCTGCGTTTACAGTAGAAGTATT
>JAEEGJ010003515.1_pt1 | contig 59573 bp, 60 predicted proteins | sample 8958761 | NCBI WGS metagenome assembly JAEEGJ01 (sample SAMN16246546, study PRJNA631951) | gut metagenome | biome: gut microbiome; feature: rumen; material: RS-attached | host: Bos | place: Iran: Karaj | collected 2018-10 | reverse complement strand
TCGTCATGAAGACTTGGGCGGAAACCTTATCTGGCAACCTACTGCCAGCACCTGGAGCGCCATCTTCTACGACAAAGAAAAGAAAAACTGCATATTTGAGTTGAAATTGAACACTAAGGGTGGTGCACACAGCCTATCATACGACATACGCCCACTAACTGAGGAGGAGCAGGTGCAGATAAAACTGAAACAAACCATGCTAGATAACGCCTTTGAAAAGTATGGCGACCAGATCAAGTACAACGATAAAATCGGTAACCCTAATTTTGACTTTGTGCGTATCAATGATTACTTAATTCGACTCTATGTACTTCAAGGCACAATACAGCCCAATACCATTCCATTTGGTAATGACTGTTCCATCGATTTTGATAATAGTGGCAATCCATTGTGCTTCCGAAAGTATCATCAATCGCTGATAGCTGTCAATACTGTTAATGACGAAGGTAAAAAAGTTATATCAGTTGTGCATAGTCATCTAGCAGATAATCCTTATATCACACCTACGGATGTATGCAATTTCCTCCTATACAGAGGTGAACTGGAAGAAAGTTACATTCTAAGTACAGCTTTAGGTGGTTACATTATTCATCATGCAGCAAATAACACTACCGAGTTTAAACCCACAGAAACAATAGGTAAACCATAATTGTATGACAACGGATATAATTAAAGTTGTTGCAACGCTGGCAATTTCTATAGTGTTTGATAGTTGCCATAATGTGCGTGAAACTGTAGAAGAAGCGGCTGTTCATGCCGATGTGAGTTATGATGTGTGCACAAGGTTCCTTGTGCATCCCCTTCTTCAATGGTGCAAAGATAGCAACTTTTTCTGGATCCACAAAATTATTCGCCGTCTTTTTGCCAATCCTCGGTGGTGTCGTCATCAGTGGTGAAGACGATGAGGGGTTCCGGCTCTGAGTCGTCGGAGTCAGAGACAGACTGTACGTAATCATTCAGCAGACTGCCGAGGGCAATCGTCATTACAAACATGAGAAATAATCCAGCCATAACGTTCAAAAATTTTAGTTCGACAATGATGTTATCGGCTGCAAAGTAAAGGCGAGGGTGTCCCAAAAGTCAGGACACCCCTATAAATTTTAATATCTTTTAAGAGTTTCGGCTATCATCTGGCGCATTCTCTCACGCAGATCCAGCGGCTGGAGCACTTCAATGCCATCGCTGTGGCGCAGCAGTTCGCCAAGGAAATCGGAGGTTGGGCGGATGTCGAACGAGAAATCGGTATAGGCCGTGGTGGATGAATCGGCGTGGGTGATTTCGCCAGATTCGAGCTCGCGCTGGGAATGATGCAACGGCAGCGTGCGCAGGTAGTTGGGCATCCACTTGTGGGCACGGACGACGACATGCACCAGGGGCGTGTCTGTGGTCAGCACGCCGAAATATTCTGAGAAGTAGGTCTGCGCTGAAAAATCGGCTGGCATCTCGAAGGTCTCGTCAGTCAGTTCCACCATCGTCATGCGGTCGAGGGCATAGATGCGTATCTGGTCGTCGTCATTAAGCGCCAAGAGATACCAGCGCTGTCGGAACAGCTTCAGGGCGTAGGGGCAGACGGTCTTCTCATAGCCCTCTGCCTGAAACTTCTTGTAGCCCATGTGCAGACGGCGGTTGGTCTTGATGCCGCGGATGATGGTGTCGAGGTATTCCTCGCCCTCGGGCGCACTCTCCAGGATGATGCGTTCCTGGATCGAGGCACTGTCGGCCAGCACGCCATGCACGGTGAGCGTCGAGAAGAGCCAACGTTCGATGCTGTCGTCGCCGAGCACCTCCTTGTTGCTGATGTAGTACTTGTACGTCTTGGGTTCGCAGTCGATGATGAGTCCGAACATGTCGAGGATGGCGTCGCGATGGCGATTGAACGACGAGCGCTGCAATGGGTTGCCGTCGGCCACGTCGTCGTCCTGCCACTTCTGGTTCAGTTCCTCGAAGGTCATTTTGTGATAGGCCCTGAGCGTGTTGATGATCCAGATATACTGGTGGAATATCTGAGCTGGTTTCATGACTGCAAAAATACAGAATCTTTTTAAGAAACAGACATAATCAAGGAATATTTACACATAATTTAATAAAACTTGCAATTTGTGTCGATTCGATTGGCACAATTAAAGTAGTATATGTCTTGCACTGGCGTTTTCCCGTTTTGCCGTTTTCCCGTTTCGTGACGTGTTTTTAAGTTGGATAGAATCTGTTTGCCTTTTATATTATTATAATATATAATTATAATTATATATTATAATAATATAAAATATAATATACTTTGGTACATCGGCAAAACGGTTGAAGAAACGGGAAAACGGGAAAACGGCACAACGGCAGGGGAATACTGGAATCTCATGGATTAAAATATTTATCGAGGGAGATTGAAGTATTGATCGCGCCCGCGCGCAAGATGGGGCGTTTCGATTGTTAATTTAACATTTGAAATAAATCGGAAATAAACTCATAAAAAGCTTGGAATGCATTGATATTTTTAGTAATTTTGTACTCGAAATCAGATCTGAAACAAGCGGGAGGCGGTGACCCGATGTAGTTCATCGCATAAATCTAATACCATGAAAAACATTTATTAGTATGGCAAAGATTATCTATGAAGTGTACCAGAACCAGAACGAGCACAATGCTGCTTTCGGCAAGTGGTACGGCCGAGTAAAGTATCTGGAGAGTATGAACACCCGTAAGCTGTCGAACCACATCGCAGAGCACGGCTCGATTTACACCCCTGACGTCGTGTACGGCGTGATGGAGAAGTTCCGCAGTTGTCTGCTGGAGATGCTCCTGAACTCTAAGAAGGTGAAGATCGAGGGCCTGGGTACGTTCTACACCACGCTGGAGTGCATCAAGGGCGGCGCTGTCAGCAAGGACAAGTTCAACATCCTGAAGGACGTGAAGGGTCTGCACATCCGCTTCCTGCCTGAGCAGGAGCAGGAGCAGAACATCTCGAGCCGACAGTTCCTCAAGCAGGCCGAGTTCATCAACGTGGACAGCCTCCTGCCAAAGGAGGAGGACGGCACCACGGGCAACGGGTCTACGAACTCAGGAAACGGCGGATCGCAGAGCGGTAACGAAGGTGGCTCACAGAGTGGCAATGGCAGCTCGCAGAGCGGCGACCAGAACCAAGGTGACCAGAATCAGGCGACCAGCTTCGCACTGACCATCACGAAGTCAGGTAGTGGTACCTCGACCGTGAAGAACGACAGCGAGGAGACCATCAACAGTGGTGACTCACTCGAGAGTGGCGAGAATGTCTACATCGCAGTGACGCCTGCCGAGGGACAGATCCCGACGGCTACGCTGAACGGTTCGAACGTCTCTCTGACTGAGAACGACGGTGAGTACGTGGGTACGTTCCAGATGCCGGCACAGGCCTCGACGCTGGTGATTAACTCAGGCTCAGATTCCGAGGAAGGCGATCAAAACTAATTATAATGCATAATTAATAATGCATAATGCATAATGCATAATATGATTAGCCTATGAAGAAGAAGATTATTGAGATTGCGGTGAAGATGATAGTAGCTGCGCTCACGGCGTTCGTGACGGCGATAACAACCACGAGTTGTATGGGATTCGGACCTATTTCGCTCTAGGGAGCGAGGCGAATCACCGGGGACAGGCACCCTGTAATTCGGTCGCGGAGCTCCCTGCTCACAGAGGTGCCAGTCCCCATGATTCACCCATGATTCACCAGAAAAAGGAGCATCCCAAGCGGGGTGCTCCTTTAGTATTTCGCAGGCGGAGATGACGAAGTTTAGTCCTCTTTTACTATCGGATAGAGTTCGATGAACTCGCCCTGATGGGTCTGGCCGTCGTTGATGAGTTCGGCAAACTTCTGGCCGACGGTTTCGATGTCGTGGAAACCTGGGAGAGACATATTACCGTTCAGGTCTGTCGTTGTGGGGCCTGGGTGAACGGAGAAGATCTCCACAGGCGTATTGGCCTGCTGGAATTCGATGGCCATCACACCCATCATCGCGTTCTGCGCAGCTTTGCTGGCGACGTAGGCCAGGGGATGCCAGTAGGGACTGATCTCTGAGGGTACGGTGACGTTGGCGATACGCCCCTGATTCTTGGCAATCAGCGGTATCAACGCCTTGGTGAGGGCGAAGGTGCCGACGAAGTTCACATCGAGGGTCTCGCGGATGACGCTGATCTCCGTATGCTCGCTGTCGACGCTCATATCGCCAGGAATGCCGGCATTGTTCACGAGGAGCGTCAGTTCTGGATATTTCTCGTTGATTTCTTTGGCAGCCTTGTCGATGCCTGCGAGGTCTTTGAGTTCGATACTCTCCCACCCTAACACATCAATACCTTCAGCCTTCAATTCGCTGATGGCTTTTGTGGCGCGTTGCTCATCGCGTGCGCCGATGATCACCTGCCAGCCACTAAGGCCGAGATGCTTCGCAATGCCGAAGCCGATGCCCTTGTTGGCACCTGTCACTAAAACAATCTTCTTTCCCATTTTTATCCTATTTAAATCGAGTGCAAAGATACTGCATTTCTAGCAAACTCCGCACGCCAACTCGAGAAAAACGACAAAAATACCATACTCATGGTACGATTTAGAATATATTTCGTACCTTTGCACACGAAAAAAAATAGAAATGGCTATAGATAGTGCAATATTTCGTAGAAGTGAGTTGCTGCTCGGCGAGGAGGCGATGGAACGGATAGCCCAGAAGCGGGTGATAATCTTCGGCGTGGGCGGCGTCGGTTCGTGGTGCGCTGAGAGTCTGGTGCGCAGCGGCATCAGGCAGTTGACGATTGTAGACTCAGACCGCGTTTGCATCACTAACATCAACCGTCAGCTGATGGCAACAACAAAGACCGTAGGACAGGTGAAGGTGGAGGCGCTGAAGGAGCGTCTGCTGAGCATCAATCCGTCAGCGGAAGTCACAGCCCTGCAAAAGATCTTCTCGCAGGAAACGGCAGAAGAATTTAATCTCGACAGCTACGACTATATCATCGATGCCATCGACTCGCTGAAGGACAAGGCAGCCCTCATTTTGTTGGCCTGCAAGACGAAGGCAAAACTCTTTTCGTCGATGGGCGCTGCACTGAAATTGGATCCCACTCGCATCAAGGTGACAGAGTTCTGGAAGGTAGAAGGCGACCCGCTGGCACGTGCCATCCGCAAGAAATTCAAGCACTACGGACAATTCCCTGAGAAGAAATTCCAGGTGGTCTATAGTGATGAACTACTGGAAAACAAAGGGTGTCCGCCAGATACCGACGAAACACCCTCAGTATTCAACAAGCCACAGACCAATGGTTCATTAGCCCATATCACCGCCATCTTCGGCTTTACGCTGGCCGGACTGGTAATTCAAGATGTTGGCACCATTGACTAAAACAATCTTCTTATTATAAACGACAACTTTGACAACAAAGACAACTTCAGATATAGAACTCTGAGGAGTCGACGAGTCCGGCACGGAGGGCGTATTTGATGACCTCGTGGGCGGTGTTGATACCAAGTTTGCGGAAGATGTTCTTGCGATGCGTGGTGATCGTGTGGACGCTCGAGAAGCGCTCGGCAGCAATCTCCCTTGTGGTCTTGCCCTGGGCGATGGCCCGCACGATCTCCGTCTCGGTCTCCGTCAGGATGCTGGGCTGATCGTCCTCTTCCTGCTGCTGGTTGATGATAACCTCCAGCGCACGCTGACTGATATGACGATTGTGGCGGCTGACGGCATCGAGGGCATCGCGGAGGTCCTTCAGCAGACCATCCTTGAAGACGATGCTGAACTGGTGGGAGGCGTAGACCACACGACGCAGGAACTGGGGCGTGAGCTCATCGCTGATAAGGATCCACTCTGAGAGTGCGAAACGCTCGGCAACAATCAGGAGCTGGTCTTCGTCGGCGAAGTCGAACAACGTATAATCGAGTAGCACAACGGCATTCTCGTGTTCCTTCAACAGTTGCACGAGTCCGGCCTTGTCGGTAGCCCTGAAGATGTCGTGATCACCACTCTGGCGGATCAGACTCTCCAGCGCAAACCGAGTCAGTTCCTGATTGTCTGCTAAGATAAACTTTCCCATCACTTTACTTTATAAAGTCAAGAATTTGAGAATTTGAGAATTTCTCGCGTGCAAAGGTACGAAATAATTCTCTAATTCTCTAATTCTTGAAAGATAAAATATTCGTCTTAAATCTTGTCCAGGGCCTGAGAGAGGTCGGCAATGATGTCGTCGATGTGCTCAGTACCGATGCTCAAGCGGACGGTCGAGGGCGTGATGTGCTGTTCGGCCAGTTCCTCGGGCGAGAGCTGTGAGTGGGTGGTGGTGTAAGGATGGATCACCAGACTCTTCACGTCGGCCACGTTAGCCAGCAGCGAGAAGATCTGCAGGGCATCGATGAACTTCCAGGCCTCTTCCTGACCGCCCTTGATCTCGAAGGTGAAGATCGAGGCACCACCGTTGGGGAAGTACTTCTGATAGAGTTTGTGGTCGTGATGGCTCTCGAGGGCAGGATGGTTCACCTTGGCCACCTTCGGATGGTTAGCGAGGAAATCGACCACCTTCAAGGCATTCTCCACATGACGCTCCACACGCAGGCTCAGCGTCTCAACACCCTGCAGCAGGATGAAAGCATTGAAAGGTGAGATGGCAGCACCGGTATCGCGCAGGATGACGGCACGGATGCGGGTGACGTAAGCCGCAGCACCTACAGCATCAGCAAATACGATGCCATGATACGAGGGATCGGGCTTGGAGAGTGTGGGGAACTTGTCGTTCTGTTTCCAGTCGAACTTACCACCGTCGACAATGACACCACCGAGACTGCTTCCGTGACCACCGAGGAACTTCGTAGCGGAGTGAACCACGATATCTGCTCCGTGCTCCAACGGACGAATGAGATACGGTGTACCAAACGTATTGTCGACAATAAACGGAATACCGTGCTTGTGGGCGACAGCTGCTACACCTTCGAGGTCGAGCACATCGGAGTTGGGGTTACCGAAGGTCTCGGCATATACTACCTTTGTGTTGGGCTGGATAGCGGCTTCGAGGGCTTCGAGGTCATTCACATTAATAATGGTGTTCGTGATGCCTTGTGTGGCCAGCGTGTGGGTGATCAGATTGTAAGAACCACCATAGAGGTTGTCGGCTGCCACGATATGATCGCCATTCTGCACAATGTTCTGCAGCGCGTAGGTGATAGCAGCGGCACCAGAGGCCACAGCCAATCCGGCTACACCGCCCTCGAGGGCTGCAACGCGATCCTCGAACACACCCTGAGTCGAGTTGGTCAGACGACCATAGATATTACCTGCATCGCGAAGGCCGAAGCGGTCGGCAGCGTGCTGAGAGTTGTGGAACACATACGACGTGGTCTGATAGATGGGCACGGCGCGAGCGTCGGTTGCGGGGTCAGCCTGTTCCTGGCCTACATGGAGTTGAAGGGTCTCAAACTTGTAATTCTTCTTTGTACTCATAATCTTATCCTTTCTTTTTATTTGTTATTATTTTGTTTACTTTTGACGGTGCAAAGGTACGAACTTTAGAAATATCTTCCAAATTTCTTGCATAATTCAGAAAATATACCTAAATTTGCAGCCGAGAAAGAATAACGTTCCAAAACAGGGCCCTTCAACACCCTCCAACAGAATAATATTCTAAATCATGTTCAATTTTCAATGTTCAATGTTCAATGATATTAGACGAAACCGACCTGCAGATCCTGAAAACGCTGCAAAAAAACGCGAAATTGACCACCAAAGAGCTGGCCGACGCCGTACATCTGACCCCTACCCCCGTCTTTGAACGTCAAAAACGGTTGGAGAAAAAAGGCTATATCAAAAAGTATGTGGCCATCCTCGACCCAGAGAAACTGAATCTGGGCCTGCAGGTGTATTGTAAGGTGAAACTGAAACAGATCAACCACGAGATTGCGGATGCGTTTGTGCGTCGCATCCAGCGCATCCCCGAGGTGACGGAGTGTTATAACACCTCGGGCGCGTACGACTATTTATTAAAGGTACGCGCCCGAGACATGAAACAATATCAGGAATTTGTGCTCAACAAACTGGGTGAGATCGAGAGTCTGTCCTCTATCGAGAGCACCTTCGTGATGAGCGAGGTGAAGCAGAGCTACGGCATCAACATCTGACTATTTCTTGGCAAAACGCTCGGCCTGCTGACGAATCAGCTCAGCATCGTTGAAATAGTCGATGCGCATGGCCTTGCGGACTTCGTCCATCGTCTGAGCGCCGACCTCGCGGGCCTGCTCAGTACCCTTCTTCAGGATATTATAGATCTCAGGGATGTCCTTCTCGAACTCGGCACGACGCAGACGCATCGGCTCGAGGAACTTGTTGAGCACCTGATTGAGGAACTTCTTGCACTTCATGTCGCCCAGACCGCCACGACGGTAGTGATCCTTCAACTCATCGAGGTTCTGATACTCCGGCCAGAACTCCTTGAAGTCATCATCGCAAGAGAAGGCATCGAGATAAGTAAAGACGGCGTTGCCCTCCACATGACCAGGATCGTTCAGGTTCACGTGCTCAGGGTCAGTGTACATCGAACGTACCTTCTGCCAGACATCATCAGCCGTATCAGAAAGGTAGATGCAGTTGCCCAGCGACTTCGACATCTTCTCCTTACCGTCTGTTCCAGGCAGGCGACGGGCTGTGAGGTTCTCGGGCAACAGGATATTCGGCTCCACGAGCACAGGCGCATAGACCTGATTGAAACGACGCGCCAGCTCGCGAGTGACCTCGAGCATCGGCTCCTGGTCCTCACCGGCAGGAACGGTGGTCGCCTTGAAGAGTGTGATGTCAGCAGCCTGAGACACCGGATAGCAGAAGAATCCGAGGGGGATGCTCTCGCCCTCGAAGCCACGCATCTTCACTTCGGTCTTCACCGTCGGGTTGCGCTGCACACGGCTCACGCTGACGAGGTTCATCAGATAAGTGGTGAGCTCGGCGAGTTCAGGAATCTGACTCTGGATAAAGAGCACGCACTTCTCAGGGTCGAGACCTGCGGCGAGGTAGTCGAGAGCTACCTCTATGATATTCTGACGAATCTTTTCAGGATTGTCGGCATTGTCTGTCAGTGCCTGAACGTCGGCCATAAACACAAACATCCTGTCGAAATCGCCCTCGTTCTGCAGTTGTACACGACGACGCAGAGAACCTACATAGTGTCCTAAGTGAAGTTTTCCAGTGGGACGGTCACCCGTCAATATTACTTTTCCCATTGTATTTTAAGTCTATAATATAAATTTGGGTGCAAAGGTACAACTTTTTATTCAGAAAAATACTCGCTACGTAAATTTATTGCAAATTATTGCAAAAAAAAACACATTTCAATAAATAATGTGTATCTTTGCAAAAAATTTACGGAAATTATAATGTTTAGCAAAGAAACTTATATCAGAAGACGCGCTGAGTTGAAGAAACTCGTGGGCAACGGCGTGATCATCCTCTTTGGAAACAATGAGGCCCCAGCCAACTATCCCGCCAACTCGTACGCCCCGATGCGACAGGACTCCTCGTTTCTGTACTACTTCGGACAGCACAGAGACGGACTGGTAGGCGTGATCGACATCGACAACGATGAAGAATGGTTGTTTGGTGACGACATCGACGTAGAGGATATTGTCTGGATGGGCTACACGCCAAGTGTGGCAGACCTCGCTGCAGAGGTCGGTGTCGCCAAGACCGCCCCGATGGCCGACTTGGCAAAAATGGTCAATGGTCAATGGTCAATGGTCAATAAGCACTTTCTCCCGCCCTACCGTTTCGACACGAAGATACAGATCATGGATCTGCTGGGCATGCACCCCAGTCAGCAGAAGGAGAATGCGTCACTCGCTCTTATCCAGGCAGTTGTAAAGATGCGTTCAAGTAAAGAGCCACAGGAGATAGAAGCCATCGAACGAGCCTGCGACGTAGGTTACGCGATGCACACAACGGCACAGCTGTTGATACGTCCGGGTGTGACTGAGCGGTTTATCGGCGGACAGGTAGACGGTATCGCGCGCAGTCTGGCTCAGGGGGTCAGTTTCGCCACCATCTTCTCTCAACATGGTGAGATTATGCACGGCAACCCCTCGGATGCCAAACTCGAGGCAGGACGTCTGGCACTCTGTGATGCAGGCTGTGAGCTCGACGACTACTGCTCCGATAACACCCGAACGATGCCGGTAACCGGTAAGTTCACCCAACGGCAACTGGAAATCTACAGCATAGTGGAAGCCTGTCACGACCATGTACTCGAAGTGGCTAAGCCCGGTGTGAAATATATGGACGTGCATTTTGCCGTCTGCCGTCTGATGACGGAACGTCTGAAGGAGCTCGGACTGATGAAGGGCGACACAGACGAAGCTGTAGCTGCCGGCGCGCACGCCATGTTCCTGCCTCACGGACTGGGACATATGATGGGTATGGACGTTCACGATATGGAAGGACTGGGACAGATCTACGTGGGCTTCGACGAGGAGACACGTCCGAATCTGGAACAGTTCGGTACGAACTGTCTGCGCATGGGCCGTAGGCTGCAAGAAGGCTTCGTCGTCACTGACGAGCCGGGCATCTACTTCATCCCTGCCCTCATCGACGACTGGAAGGCCAGCGGACACTGCAAGGAATTCCTGAACTTCGACAAACTCGAGACCTACAAAGACTTCGGCGGCATCCGCATCGAGGATGACCTGTTGATCACAAAGGACGGTTGTCGTTTCCTTGGCTCTAAGCGTATCCCCTATCATCCGCAGGAATTAGAAACCTTTATGGAAAACGACAACTAAGACAACTAAGACAACTTCTGCCTACGACGGCAACTGCCGTCTGCGGATAGAAAAGAGTTCTCGCCTTGCGAGCGACCAGAGGTTCAAGTTGTCCAAGTTGTCTAAGTTGTAGTTAATTAAAATAAAATGTTGTATTAAAAAATATTTGTATGAAGAAGATTTTAACTTTTGCACTGATGGCGATGGTCGCCCTGAGTGTATCGGCAGCCAAGAAGAAGGCTCCCGCCAAAGACCAAAACAAGCCCGTATTCACCACTATCAAGTCGAATCCCATTACCAGTATCAAGGATCAGAACCGTTCGGGTACCTGCTGGGACTACTCTACCCTCTCGTTCTTCGAGGCTGAGATTCTGAAGGCTACCGGCAAGAAATACACCCTCTGTGAGGCATTCGTGGCCAACAAGACCTATATGGAGCGCGCCATCCAGGTGGTACGTTATCACGGTGACTGCCAGTTCGCACAGGGCGGCTCGGCTGAAGACGTGCTTCACACCTTGAAGACCTGGGGTATCTGTCCCATCGACGCTATGCCTTTCCCAGGCTCACTCTATGGCGACTCGCTGAACAACTTCAATGAGTTCTTCTCCATCCTGGAGCCTTACGTGGCTGCTGTGTCGAAGAGTTCTGCCAAGAAGATCTCGAACCAGTGGAAGGTCGGCTTGCAGGGTATCCTCGACGCTTATCTCGGCAAATGTCCTGAGAAGTTCGTCTATGAGGGCAAGGAATATACCCCGAAGTCGTTCATGGCTTCGCTCGGCATCAACCTCGATGACTATGTGAGCATCACCAGCTACACCCATCATCCCTTCTACACCGCCTTTGCCGTAGAGGTACAGGACAACTGGCGTTTCCCGCTGAGTTACAACCTGCCTATGGACGAGATGATGCAGATCATCGACAATGCCATTGAGAATGGCTATACCGTAGCCTGGGGCGGTGACGTATCGGAAGAGGGCTTCACCCGCAACGGACTGGCCTATGCCGTTGATACCAAGGCTGCACAGGGTCTCGGAGGCAGCGATATGGCCCGTTGGCTCAAGCTCACCGCTGAGAAGAAGCGCAATATCATCGACTCTCTCGGATGCACAGTACCCGAGATCGTGCCTACCCAACAGATGCGTCAGGAGCGCTTCGACAACTGGGAACTGACCGACGATCATGGTATGCATATCTACGGTGTGGCCAAGGACCAGAACGGCAAGGAATATTATATGGTACAGAACTCTTGGGGTGAGACCGGCGACTACAAAGGCACCTGGTATATGACCAAGGCTTTCATCGCTGCCAACACGATGGACTTCCTCATCAACAAGAACGCGATTCCTGCTGAAATCCGGAAGAAGTTAGGCATCTAAACCTATATCTTATTATACATACAATAGTGCTGTCTTCGAGAGAGGACGGCACTATTTTTATAAAAAACTCGCCGAAAATTTTGTTATTTCATAATTATTTCTTAACTTTGCCCCGTCCTATACTCCTAAAATGATCTATACGTTCATCTCAGAGAGAAGGATGCATATTCTCGAAAAAGCGTTTACCGCTTTCCTGCCGAAGGTAGAAACGGTACTGACTCTTACGTCTTTGACGCGTGTATGGAACAATTAAAAACCAATTGATCTGTTTTGCAGGAGAGGCGCAAGACTAATATTACTAACAACAATGAGAAAAATATCATTTATTTTGCTATTTGTTGCCGCAGTACTTTTCTGTGCATGTAACAATGGCGCAAACACATCGTCTGAAATGTCAGCACTCACAGACTCTACCGTAGTGGATGAGCCACTGGTCAGTGATGAAGTCGCACAAATGGTGGACATCGTCAATTCGGTGGCTGCCTGTCTTGACTCCATCCAGTTGCAGGAGAATATGATCTTCAAGGCTGACGAGAGCACGCCCAAGGATCAGATCATCATGAGAATGAAGGCCTTCCAGGAATTGCTCAGCCGCAAACAGGCACAGATTAACCAGCTCAGCGGTAAGAACAAGTCGAACAAGCTGGCAATGGCCAATCTTCAGAAGATGGTAGAATACCTGCAGCAACAACTGACGGAGAAGAGCGAGCAGATCGCCAAGCTGGAAGATGCCGTACAGAACAAGGATATGAAGATCTCTGAGTTGCGTTACGACATGAACGAGCTTCAGCAGCGCTCAGACTATCTCGAAGATCAGAACGTGGCACAGGATCAGCAACTCAACGAGGTGTATTTCATCGTGGGTGAGAAAAAGGAACTTAATGACCTCGGTCTGTTGAAGGGTGGATTCCTCTCCAAGAAGAAGGCCGACTATGCCAATCTCGACAAGAGCAAGTTCACCAAGCGAGACATGCGTGGCTTAGAGAAGCTCACCATTGAGTCGAAGAATCCGAAGCTCATCACCGAGAAGCCTGCCAGCAGTTATACGCTGACCAAGAATGACGACGGCACCACAACGCTGGAGATCAAGGATCCTCAGATGTTCTGGAGTGTGTCTCCCTTCCTGATTATTCAGAAATAATCATTCAAGAACAAACCTAAAAACTACATTTTATGAAGAAAGTTATTCTATTGACAGCGTTTGCAGCACTCGCTTTTGTAAGCAACGTGTCTGCACAGGAAGATCCTGACAAGTATTACATCCGTAATTCATTGTACATGATGAAGCTCGATGAGCCGTGTCCGAAGGAGTTGTACAAGGAGCCGTATAAGATCATGAGTGCTACCTTCGACACCATCAACTTCGCCAAAACCTATGAGCGCTACAACGACTTTGCCCTGACGGAGCGCACACTCGAGCTCTCGAAGTTGCCTACTGTGACTCAGGCAGAGAAGGATGCCATCGACAAAGAGACCAAATTGGAGCAGATTACCAACGAAGTCCTCAGAGAGAACGGTCTGAAGAACTCTCTCACCGAGCCTGAGTACGCTGCCCGTCTGATGAAGTATTTCACTCAGAACAAGTATGCGCCCAAACTGATTGCCAAGTGGTACAACAAGCCCGGCACAGCCATCGGCAAGACCAACTTCGACGATGATCTCACCACTATTTTTGAGTTGGGTGTAAAGGGTCTGAGTCAGGAGGCTCTCAGCAATGCCAAGGCTACAGAGAACCTGATCTCCGTTGCCAAGGGCAGCACCAATAAACTGCTCTCTAACACCTACGTCTGCGTGGTCAGATATGGTTATATGGATGCTAAGGAAGCCATCGCACTTTCTACAGCCGTACTTCAGATGACCTTAGGAAATAATGCGCTGGCTCAGCTTGCACTGAAGAAGGCCTCCGACATCATGGAGAAGAAGATCAAAGGTTACTTCGTAAGGGCTAATGCCTATCTGTTCAAACTGGACTGGAACCAGGAACTTCAGAACAAACTGGAGTTGGAGTATTGGGATAAAGCCAATCAGGCTAAACTGATGACCGATCCTGCCTTCAAGCTCACCTATGTCGGTAAGTCGTCTAAGCGTGCGCCAGCTGCTATGTCGCTGAAGACCTCAGCTACGCTCGACAAGCTGATTGCCCGAGGTACTGCCCGAGCTACCGATGCAGCTATCGCTGCCCTCCAGCGTGACCATGAGGAGTTCCGTCCGATGACCTCTCTGCACGTCATCGACGGTAAGCTCGCAGCCTATATCGGCATGAAGGAAGGTGTGGAATCGGGTGACAAGTTCAATGTCTATGAGGCCGTACAGTCTGCTAACGATCCCAACGTTGTGGAATGGAAAGAGATCGGTACCATCAAGGCCGGTAAGGAGATCTGGGACAACCGCGCTGGTGCCGGTGAGGAGATTGAAGGTGCAGCTACCGATAAGGAAGACGGAAAAGCCTCAGCAGTTCCTTACACCGTATTCAACGGCAAACCCGGAAAAATGGGTGAAGGCTGTATGATTCGTCTGGCAAAATAATATTAACATTAAAACATAAACGACATGAAAAGAATCTATTCAATCCTGTTTGCCCTCGTGATGCTCTGTGGCACAGCGTCGGCACAGTATCCGTATCAGATGTACGACTACGAGTTGTCACTGGTGAAAGAAAACATAGCTTCTACTGCCGGTTTCAAGGTATTCAAGGTATGGAGCTTCTCTAGAAGCAGAGGTGATATTACCAATGAGATCAATATGGCCAATGCCATTCACGGCCTGCTGTTCAAGGGTCTCGCCGCATCCGACGAAGGCTATCAGGGCAATGTGCCAGCACTCGTTCCCGACGGCTATGAGAGCCATCGCGAGTATTTCGACCTCTTCTTCGGTTCTGGAGAATTCAAACAGTTCATCCAGCTCACCAGCCGTGGAGCACAACAGGCTGGCGATGTCATCAAGGTTGGCAGAAAGTACAAGGTTGGTCTCCTGGTACAGGTAAACCTCAATGCCCTTCGTAAGCGTCTGGAGAAGGACGGCATCATCGGAAGCGCAAAGAATATTTTCAGAAGATAAACTAAAAACAACAGAAAGATTATGAAAAAAGTATTTGCACTGATAGCGCTTTTCTGCGCAACGAGTCTGACAAGTTTCGCTCAGCAGGCAGATATGCCCACCATCATCGTTTTCCCCGATGACATCTGGATGAACGATCATGGCTACATGAACACCTTTAATAATGACGGTGAGACAGAATACATGCCCAGATACAACGACGCCTTCGTCCAGAACCGTGAAATGGCCACTGCCATTCAGGCGGTACAAAAGGTGTTCGCTGATCGCGGCTTCCAGCATGAGGATCTTCAGAACCTGTTGAAGGACATGAAGCGTGAACGTGCTGAAGAGCTGGCTAACCGCGCTGATGGAGACGGTGCCGATAAGGGTGCAATGGACGAACTGCTGCAGCAGGCACGTCCTGACATCCGCGTCGATCTGGATTACAGCGTGAAACCCATGGGTCCGCGTAAGTACATCCAATTCCGTCTGAAGGCCGTCGATGCCTACTGTCTGGATCAGGTGGCTGCCTGCGAAGGTTCTGTAGAAGGTTCGACAGACCCCGTAGACCTTGCACTGCGTAAGGTTATTGCCGGCAAGAGCGAAGAGTTCTGCCAACAGATCATCAATTACTTCATGGATCTGCGCGACAACGGTCGTCAGATCAATGTTATCTTCCGTGCTGCTGAAGGTTCAGGCATCGATTTCCTGCGTGACGAGATCGGTGAGGATGAGGATACTTACAACGACTTCCTGCACCAGTGGATCCGCAAGCATGCCGTCAACAGAGCCGGTAAGAAGGGACGTCAGACCAAGAAACTGTGTGAGTTCAAGAACGTCCGCATCCCCTTCTTCGATGAAGACGGTGAGCCAACAGATCCTGAGACCTGGGCAAAGGGTATCCGTAAGGCCTTCAAGGCTGAAACCGGTGTAAAGATCGCCAAAGGACAGGGTAACACGCTGGGACGTGTAAACTTCCTCGTTGGTGTCGAATAATTATTTCCAAAACCCCGAAAAGTATGAAAAAGAAAATCTTTGCAACCATTTTTGCGGCTTTGGCATTCGTGCCCTCACAGGCACAGATTATGCTCTCGCCAGTCGTTGATTCTACCATCGGCGGACTGACAGAAAATAATGTGGAAATTGCCGAAAACCGTCTGCGTAACGTCATCTCCTCTCTCGGTATGGAGAGCGGATACGGAGGACGCTTCGTGCTTGCCTGCAAGGTCGCTGCCTTACAGCGCGAGGTCTCTGGAACAAAGCTCATCCAGCATCTGGAGATTACCTTCGCCGTCGGCGATAACATGGCTAACGCCTGCTTTGGTTCTACCTCGATGGAAGCCATCGGTATCGGTAATACTGAGGGACAGGCCATGACTGCTGCTCTAAGAAATATCAAGGCAAACGCTCAGCTGAAGGCTATCATTGCCGAAGCTAAGGAGCGTATCATCGATTATTACGAGCAGAACTGCTCCGGCATCATCCATAAGTCTCAAGGTCTCATCACCGCCCAGCAGTGGGAAGAGGCGCTTTGGGAACTCACAGCCATTCCTCAGGAGGTGTCTTGCTATCACGACGCCCTTGACATGATGGAGTCGGTCTATGAGACCCACCTGAATCATGACGCCCGTCAGATCCTGATGCAGGCACAGGCCATCTGGGCTGCAAATCCCAATCCGGGATGGGGTGCTCAGGAGGCTATGCGCATGCTAAGTCAGATCAACACCAGCGCCGACTGTTACCCACAGGCACAGGCCCTGATGCGAAAGATTGAGGCTCGTGTAAAGAATGTCACCGACAAGGTATATGAGGACAACAGAGCGATGGAGAAGGCTCGCATGAATGCACGCCTCGCTGTTGAGAAAGCCCGTCTGCGCTGCATGCGCGATGTCGCTGTGGCCTATGCCAAGAGCCGTCCAAAGGTAATCGTACGCAACAACTATTATCGCACTTGGTGGTAATCACACAAAAAAAACAAATGATGATCAATATGAAAAAAATACTTGTTCTCATCACCACAGCTTGTCTGATCGTGGGATGCGCTTCCAAACAGCCTCCAAGACTGGCGACCTATCAGAAACAGGAAATAGAATGTCTCGGTGTAGAGGGTGACGGCAGTCAGACCATTCGTGTCACAGGTACTGGGCGAAGCAGAGGCGATGCCATTGAGCAGGCCATGAAGGATGCGGTCAACGCTGTCATCTTCAAAGGCATCCGAGGGGGACTGCAAGGCTGCGATGCCCGTCCTTTGGTTAACGAACTGAATGCACGCGACAAATATGCAGACTATTTCGATCCTTTCTTCATGGACAGAGGTGGATATAGAGACTATGTTTCCATGATGGATCGGAAGATTGGTTCGAATGATATTCAGGCCAACAAATCGTTCATGAACGTCCGAATCACCGTTCGCGTTTATAGAAGCGAATTAAGGGCCAGATTGAGAGAAGACGGCATCATAAAGTAGGAAAAATCCTATTTTTTTGGTAAAAAAACGGCATAATCGGCATTTTTTTCGCAGATTATGCCGTTATTTCATTTTTTATTCTTATCTTTGGGCGCTAATTTGCCTTAATAGGCTCTTTTAGCCACTAAAGCGATAGAATAAAAAATAATATATAAATGCATTTTAAATGGAATTACGAACCACCTACATCAGAACAACGGACGGCGGCTAAGGAGCTGGGAGAGAAGATCGGCATGAGTCCGATCCTCGCCGACCTGCTCATTCAGCGTGGCATCAAGACGGAGAGCGCAGCCAAGCGATTCTTCCGCCCGATGTTAAACGAGCTGATAGACCCATTCCTGATGAATGACATGGACGTAGCTGTAGACAGGCTCAACGACGCCATGGGGCGTAAAGAGAAAATCATGGTATATGGCGACTACGATGTCGATGGATGTACGGCGGTAGCTTTAGTGTACAAGTTCTTGCAACAGTTCTATTCCAACATTGAATACTATATTCCAGACCGCTATGAAGAAGGTTATGGTATCAGTATCAAGGCAATGGACTACGCAGCAGAACGCGGTGTAACACTCATCATTGTGCTCGATTGCGGCATCAAGGCAATCGAAGAAATCGCATATGCCAAATCCCTTGGCATTGACTTTATCATCTGCGATCATCATGTGCCGGATGACGAATTACCCGTAGCTGTGGCTATTCTCAATCCGAAGCGTGAAGACTCCACCTACCCCTTCAAGCATCTCTGCGGCTGTGGTGTAGGCTTTAAGTTCATGCAGGCCTTTGCCAAGAACAACGGCATCCCCTTCTCACGTCTCATTCCCCTACTCGACTTCTGTGCCGTCAGCATAGCAGCCGATATCGTGCCTGTGACGGGTGAGAACCGTATTCTAGCCTTCCACGGTCTCAAGCAACTTAACCAAAGTCCATCAGTAGGCATCAAGTCCATCATCGAAATCAGCGGACTTAACGGCCGTGAGATTACCATGAGCGACATCGTCTTCAAGATCGGCCCCCGCATCAATGCCTCAGGACGCATGCAGAACGGTACCGAGGCCGTAGACCTGCTCGTAGAACGTGACTTTGAGAAAGCCTTGGCAGAAGCCAACCGTATCAATGTCTATAACGAACAGCGCAAGGATGTGGACAAGCAGATGACCGAAGAGGCCAACCAGATTATCGAGAAACTCGAGAGCCAGAAGCATCACTCCAGCATCGTGCTCTACGATGAGAACTGGAAGAAAGGTGTTGTGGGAATCGTGGCTTCCCGCATGACAGAACTCTACTATCGTCCTACGGTAGTACTTACCCGCAGCGGCGATCTGGCCACAGGTTCTGCCCGCAGTGTGGCCGGCTATGACATCTATGATGCTGTGAAGAGCTGTCGCGACTTGCTTACCAACTTCGGAGGTCACACCTACGCCGTAGGTCTCTCCATGAAGATTGAGAATATCCCTGAGTTCCGTCGCCGTTTCCAGCAATATGTCAACGAGCATATCCTGCCAGAACAGACTGAGGCCACTATCGACATCGACGGTGAAATCGACTTCAAGGACATCACCAAGAAACTACATAATGACCTGAAAAAGTTTGCGCCTCACGGTCCCGGCAACGAGAAACCCATCTTCTGCACGCGTAATGTCTATGACTACGGCACCTCGAAAGTGGTAGGACGTCAGCAGGAGCACATCAAGCTGGAATTAGTTGACTCAAAGTCATCGAACGTGATGAACGGAATCGCATTCGGACGAAGTGCTGATGCACGTTATATCAAGTCGAAACGTTCCTTCGACATTGCTTACACCATCGAAGAGAATATCTACAAGCGTAGCGATGTGCAGCTTCAGATCGAGGACATCAAACCCAGTGACGAATTATAAACAAATACTCAAGCAATATTGGGGCTATGATGACTTTCGCGGTATTCAGCGAGAGATTATCGAGTCGATAAGTAGCGGTCACGATACCCTGGGACTGATGCCCACGGGTGGCGGAAAGTCCATCACGTTCCAGGTGCCTGCACTCTGCAGCAAAGGTGTATGCATCGTCATCACCCCACTCATCTCTCTCATGAGAGACCAGGTCGACAACCTGAAGCGTCACGGCATCCGTGCTGCGGCCATCTATTCCGGACTCTCACAGGAAGAGATCATCACCACACTCGAGAACTGTATCTTCGGTGATATCAAAATCCTTTACGTCTCACCAGAACGACTCTCGTCAGACATTTTTCGCACCAAACTCCGTCGCATGAAGGTGAGTTTTATCACCGTCGACGAGGCTCATTGTATCTCACAATGGGGATATGACTTTCGTCCCTCCTATCTCCAGATTGCTGAGATTCGCAAGGATTTGCCCGATGCTCCCGTCCTGGCTCTCACGGCTACAGCTACCCCCGCTGTGGTACAGGATATCTGCGAGAAATTATCGAAGAGTGAATTCAATGTCTTCAAGATGAGCTTCGAGCGCAAAAACCTAGCCTATGTCGTACGTCGGGCTACGGACAAGCGCGAAGAACTCATCCATATACTCAATAGTGTTAAGGGCTGTGCCATCGTCTACACCCGCAGTCGTCAGCGCACTAAGGATGTTGCAGAATTGCTCTGTAAGGCTGATATCAAGGCAACATTCTATCACGCCGGCCTCGACACCACTGTCAAGGAGGAACGTCAGCGAGCCTGGCAGGACAATAAGGTTAGAGTAATGGTAGCCACTAACGCCTTTGGAATGGGTATTGACAAACCCGATGTACGGTTGGTGATTCACGTCGACTGTCCTGATTCTCCAGAGGCCTATTTCCAAGAAGCAGGTCGTGCCGGACGTGACGGAAACAAGGCCTATGCCGTATTACTCTACAACGATCATGACCGCAGGAAACTGGACAAGCGCATTAACGACACCTTCCCCGAAAAGGACTATATCCGCAAGGTCTATGAACATCTGGCTTACTTCTATCAAGTAGCCGTAGGCTCAGGCTATAATGCCACCTTCGAGTTCAGTATCGACAAGTTCTGTCACGCCTTCAAACATTTCCCCATCCAAGTCGACTCCGCACTGAAGATTCTGAACCGTGCAGGCTACATCGAATATACCGAGGAGCAGGATAATAAGGCTCGCGTGATGTTCACCGTCAGCCGTAACGAGCTGTATCGTTTGGAGAACAATACACCCAACGAAGAAAAAGTCATCACTACCCTACTCCGAAACTATGGTGGTCTTTTCGTCGACTACAATTTTATCGATGAGAGTTTTATCGCCAGTCAGTGTGGTCTCCAGCCACAACAGGTCTACATGATTCTGAAAAACCTCAGTCAGAAACATATTCTGCACTTTATCCCGCAGAAGAAGACGCCTTATGTCAGATATCTGCAACGCCGCGAAGACCCTGAACATATCCAGATCCCCCCTGCCGTTTACGAAGAACGGAAGGAGCAGTTCCGTCAGCGAATTCATGCGATGATTGACTACGCCACAAATGATGGTGTCTGCCGTAGCCGTCAGCTCCTGCGCTATTTCGGTGAGGAAGAGAGTCACGACTGTCATCAGTGCGATGTCTGTCTCGAACGTCCTAAGAGCATTGCCAGCGAACCCGTTATGACGGCAGAGGCCCATGCCATCCTCGAACTCCTTGCCGACAAGAAACCCCACCATATCACAGAATTACGCGACATCCAGTTGCCTACCGACAAACTGAACGTCGCGCTCGAATTTCTTCTTGCCGAGGAGCGTATCCTCCAAGAAGACGGATTTATTTCAGAAGTCTAGCTTCAGCTGCCTCTGCTGCTCATCCTCGTCATCATGCTCATGACAGTAGCTACTGCCATCAAAACAGTGCGTGCAGACCTTGCACTTCGGCATGCCGATAGCCTCTATCAGATCCTCCAACTTCGCAAACTTCAGCGACGTCAGACCTAATCTCTTGGCAATCTCCTCTACCATCCGCTTATATTCGGGCGAATTCGTTGTAGCATATTTCTCCAGATTCTTCTTATCGTCGCCCTCAAAATCCTTGATGATACGACGAGTAATCAGTTCCAAATCACTCTTCGACGAAGTAAAGCCGATAAACGGACAGCCATACACCAGTGGTGGACAAGAAATACGACAGTGCACCTCCTTGGCACCATAGTCGAAGAAGGTCTTTACATTGTCGCGCAACTGTGTACCACGAACGATTGAGTCGTCACAGAATACCACGCGCTGGTCCTTCAACAAGGCGGGATTCGGAATCAGTTTCATCTTTGCCACCAGCGAACGACGCTCCTGATTACCAGGAGTGAACGAACGAGGCCACGTCGGTGTATATTTCAGTACGGCACGCTTATAAGGCACGCCCTTACCTTCGGCATAACCCAGTGCCATACCCACACCCGAGTCTGGCACACCACAAACGCTGTCCACCTCAGTTTCATCGTGTTCTCCCATCATCTTACCGTTCTTCTCACGTACGGCCTCAACATTGATGCCGTTATAGTCAGAAGCAGGGAAACCGTAGTAAACCCACAGGAACGAGCAGATCTGCTCACGCTTGAAAGGTTCTTGCAACACCTCCATCGAATTGGCCTGCAGATAGACAATCTCACCAGGTCCGAGGTCACGCACACGATGATAGTCAAGATTGGGGAAACTGGTGGTCTCACTCGAAACGGCAAAAGCCCCCTCCTTCTGTCCGATCACGATAGGTGTACGTCCCAGGAAATCACGGGCAGCGATGATGCCTTTTTCCGTCAGAATCAGCATAGAGCAAGAACCTTCTATCTTTTTGTATACCAGATTGATACCCTCCACGAAGGTGCGTCCCATATTGATGAGCAACGCCACGAGTTCCGTCTGGTTGATGGTATTGGCAGAGTACTCGCTGAAGTGCATACGACGGTCCAACAGTTCCTGGGCGATCTCTTCGATGTTATTGATCTTAGCAACTGTCACGACAGCATAACGTCCCAAATGCGAGTTCACCAATATCGGCTGAGGGTCGGTATCGCTGATGACACCTATTCCCTGATTACCAGAGAACGAGTCAAGTTCATCTTCAAACTTCGAGCGGAAATAGTCGCGCTCCAAGTTGTGAATCTTACGACTGAAACCTTTCTCCTGATCGAAGGTTACGAGTCCTGCACGTCTGGTGCCGAGGTGCGAGTTGTAGTCAGTTCCATAGAACAGGTCGTTCACACAGCATTTCGTGCTGATAGTACCAAAGAATCCTCCCATACCCTATTATATAAAATAGTAGAGGAACGATGCGATGCCTTCGAGTGCCGGCTTGCGTTGTCCCTCTATCTCAATTCTAAACTCAATCTCTGCCTTACAGATGCCACGCAGGTTCTGGATGTTGTGAAGCTTCGTGACCAGTCTCACCTTTGATCCCGTGATGACAGGCTGCCCAAAGCGCATTTTGTCCATCCCGTAATTCACCAGCATCTTAATATTGTTCACCTCGATGATCTGGTCCCACATATAGGGCAACAGCGACAGCGTCAGGTAACCGTGAGCGATAGTGCTCTGATACTGGCTTTCTTTCTTAGCACGTTCCACGTCCACATGAATCCACTGGTGGTCCAACGTGGCGTCGGCGAATAAGTTAATACGGTCTTGGTCTACCTGCAGCCAGTCTGATGCACCGAGTTCCTCACCCAAGTGGGCTGCAAATTCATCGTACGAATTGATGACTAATTTTCCCATGTCTCTCAAATTTTGGTGCAAAAGTACAAAAAATAAATGAGAAATGAAGAATGAGGAATGAGAAATGTTGATTTCGTTCACAATTATTGATTAAAAATAGTTAATTCCGCATTTTCATTTCTCATTTCTCATTTTAAATGCTTACCTTTGCACCCGCTTAACAGCAGGAAGGGTGTTTTCCAGAGTGGCCAAATGGGGCAGACTGTAAATCTGCTGTCTTTCGACTTCGGTGGTTCGAATCCATCAGCACCCACAAAAAAAGAGACTCGTGCGAGTCTCTTTTCTGTTTTTTATATAAAAGTGTAATTACAGTTCCTGGTTCTCAGGACGCAGTTTGCGAACAGTCTCGCCAGCGCGCCACATCTCCTGGTTGCGCATGGCCTCCAGTTCCTTCTCCAGACCAGCACGATAGTCAGGCTTCGAGTTGGCATCGATGGTGATCTGAGCCTCGTTACCAGTCTGAACAGAGTAGTACAGCCACTCCATCACCGGCTTGATAGCATCGTGGAAACGGGGAGCCCAATCCAATGCACCACGCTGAGCGGTCGTTGAACAGTTGGCATACATCCAGTCCATACCCTTCGCACCAAAGAGCGGGCCAAGGCTCTGTGTCAGTTCCTCAACAGTCTCGTTGAAAGCCTCCGAGGGAGAGTGTCCGTGCTCGCGCAACACCTCGTACTGTGCCAGCAGCAGTCCCTGGATAGCACCCATCAGCGAACCACGCTCACCAGTCAGGTCAGAGGTAGCCTCACGCTGGAAAGTCGTCTCAAACATATAACCTGCACCGATACCGATACCGAAGGCGAGTGTCTTCTCCTTAGCCTTACCAGTAGCATCCTGATAAACGGCATACGAGCAGTTCAGACCGCGACCCTCACAGAACATCGTACGGAGACTGGTACCTGAACCTTTAGGAGCCACCATGATCACGTCGACATCCTTCGGGGGGATGACACCCGTACGGTCGCTCCAGTTGATAGCGAAGCCATGAGAGTAATACAATGTCTTACCGGGCTTCAGATATTGCTTGATGGTAGGCCACTGCTGAATCTGCCCAGCATCACTCAGAAGCATGCAGAGAATCGTGCCCTTCTCGGCGGCCTCCTCGATAGAGAAGAGCGTCTCACCGGGCACCCAACCGTCGGCTACAGCCTTATCGTAGGTCTTACCCTGACGCTGACCAACAATCACGTTAAAACCGTTGTCACGCAGGTTGCAAGCCTGACCAGGACCCTGAACACCATAACCAATCACAGCGATGGTCTCATTCTTCAATACTTCACGTGCTTTCTCCAAAGAGAACTCTTTGCTGGTGACTACAGTTTCCATCACGCCACCAAAATTCATTTGTGCCATAATAGCTAAATATTTATAATGTTATACATATCCCTTGTGTACCATGCCAGCCCTACCCGAGAGCCGTCGTCTTGCCAGTCCACTCAGGGCTTACACGAAGCCCCGACAAGGGGTTAACTTTAGAAATCGGCAACAAAGGTACGAATAAGTAAGCAAAAAGCCAAATTTTATTCGGACTTTTTCAGATTTCTTCATTATTCCATTAACTTGATGTGATATCTTTCGCTCGTATTGTAATCACGGTCTTTGTCTTTACCGAAGTACTCCAGAAGAAATTTCTTATTCTTCTGACGGGTAACCCGGATAAGTACCTCTCTGTAAGTGACACGATCGTTCTCCAAATAGCTCTCGTAAGCATTAAAAGTAGTGGACTTCTTGTCCTCGCTTTTTTTGACCAACTTGAACGCAGAGACATTGCGGTGACTCTGAGCGATATCGACATATAAGCTATCACTCGTAAATCTGAACATCAATTCCCCACTCAGGGACAGATACTTGCCATTCAAGTCAAGTGCATGTACCTCAAAGAAGCAACATGACATCAGACATAAAAACAAAAACTTTCTCATATCTTTCTTTTCTATATTTTACATTACAGTCTTGTTAATGGATATACGATGTTCACAATGAAAATGTTGGCGGCGAGGATGATGAGATTCATCAGCAGGCCGATGCGCATGAAATCGCTGAAACGGTAGCCACCCGGGCCATAGACCAGCATATGGGTGGGCGATCCGATGGGCGTAGCGAAGCTGCTGCTGACGCTGACCATCAGGGCAACGAGGAAGGGGAACGGTTCGTAGCCCAGCTTCTCGGCAGCCTCGTACATGATGGGGAAGAACATGGCTCCTGCCGCCGTGTTCGAAATAAACTCAGTAATAAATGTTCCAACAAAGCAGATCGCCGTCATGACGACAATCGGATTTGTACCGCAGACGTCGAGGATGCCATTAGCCATCCACTCAGCAATACCCGTCTTCTGGATAGCAAGACCGAGGACGGCACTGCCGGCGAAGACCATCAGGATTTCCCAGTTGATGGCCCGCATGGCCTGATCAACGTTACAGCAACGGAAGATGAGCATGGCAGCGGCAGCGAGGAAGGCGCATTGCAGCAGCGGCATGACACCCAACGCCGAAAGGGCCACCATAGCTATCATGATCGTGGTGGAGACAAGCGTACCGCGTCCGATGTTGGGCACGTCGTCGGAATCGAAGAAATGGATGTCGTTCTTCAGGGACGAGGTATTGACATTGATGTTCTTAGGACAGACTAACAGCAGCGTGTCGCCCGCCTGAAGCACCACTTGTCGCGGACTCTCCTTGATGCGCTCGCCGCGTCGGGCGACAGCCGCCAACGTCAGATTGTTATTCTTCTCAAATGTGCTGCCACCGATGGTCTTGCCTATCAGGCTGCTGCCGAAGTTGATGTAGGCCGTACGCAACTGGCGGCTCTTGTCGAGCTCACTCATGGAGAAGACATGGTGGTCGGCGCTCACCAACTGGTGACTCTTTGCTATCTCCAGGATCTCGTCTATCTGTCCGGCATACACCAGATGATCACCTCCCATGATGGGCTCGTTCTCCGTGATGGGCATCGGGACATCGTCGAAGTGATACAACTCTATCAGACTGCCACCCTTAACGTGGAAGAGGCCGGCCTCAGCGAGTGTCTGGCCGATACAGGGATTATCCGACGGTACCTGCAGTTCCACGGTGTACTCGCCCGTGGATTCGAAAGCACTCTCAGGGGCCTTACGCTCAGGCAGCAACCGCCGCATAGCAATGACCGACAGTACACCGACGGCGAGACAGAACAGTCCGGGGATGGTCGTGGTCAGCACATTCATCGCCTCACCCGTCTTCTCCTCGTAGAGTCCACTGATGATCAGGTTCGGCGGCGTACCGATAAGGGTACATACACCACCCATGCCCGAGGCATAGCTCAGGGGGATGAGCAGCTTGGAGGGTGAGACACCGAGTTTCTTCGACCACATCTTGACGATATTGACGAAGAGCGTCACGACAGTGGTGTTGCTGAGGAACGAACTGAGCACGGCCACCGGCAACATCAGTCGCGTCACCGCCTTCGAATAGCTGTCGGGCGTGCCAAGCAGATGCTTAACAATCCATTGCAACACCCCGGTATGCGTCAGTCCTGCGACGACCACGAAGAGCACGCCGACGGTGATGACCGACGTACCGCTGAAGCCCGAGAATGCCTCCTTGGCATCGAGTACGCCCGTGACATACAGAACACCGATGGCACCGAGGAACACCAGATCAGAACGCAGTTTGGTAAACAGCAGAATGCTGAACATGCCCAGCACCGTCACAATGGTGATACAAGCATCAAGACTAAAGCCTAAAAAAAGTTCTGTTCCCATGAGCCTAAAGGTTATTGTAAGTGTCAATGTTTTATTCTGATTATCCGAAAACGACCTTGCTGCGGCAGACCTCAACGCCGTCGTCCTTGCAGATACGGACGTTGAAAGAGTTGACCGTTTCGTCAGCAGGCTGTCTATAGAAGGAGAGTCGGTCGCCCTGATGGGCCTCTGCGACGTAGGCAATCTCGAAACGGCGGATCTGGTGGTCGCGGTACCAGTCGAGGGGCCACAGGTCGAGAACGTGTTCGATGTATTTCACGCTATTGATATGGCCATTGATGTCGACATCGTTATACTGCGTCTCGATGGTGCGCACGAACTCGGCATCGTCGGACATCTTCACACGACCGCCCTTGTCGATGGGGCACTCCTTGTCCTTGACGATCCAGTTGTTGATGGCACCGTCATCAATGCTGAAGATATCAGTAGGCTGACGGTTCTCGGTGTCGATCATCGCCCAGATAGAACGGCCGTAGCCATAAACTTTACCCTCCTCGCCAACGACGCGGAAGTTACGCGAGGTGAAATAGCGCATGGCCGACTCCACCCATGTTTCAACATTGAACTTGGTGTACATCATCGGCATCTCGTCCATCTCGATGGCCAGACGTGAGAGCACCCACGAGCGGTTGATGGTGAGCAGATACTTCATGCCGAAGCCGCGTGCCGAGGAATGGAAGTCGGCGGCATTGAGCATGTGGTTGCCCAGATGTCCCATAAACAAGCGCCCGCTGAAATCGCAGTGGAACGGCTCAGCCAAAAATTCGTATGATCCTATCTTATCCATTTTCCCGTTCTTCAAGGAAAGCGCTGACCTGCTCCTGCATGCCGCGGGTGACGGCGATACGACCAGAGCGCGTATACTGTAGCACACAACCGAACGCATCAAGCGCACGGAAAAGCGAGATAATATCTTCTGTGATACCATGTTTCATAACAATGGTATAGGTGGGGTTCACCTCGATGATATGAGCATCGAAACGTCGGATGGTTCGCGATATCTCGGGATTTTCGAGCACCTTCTCCGTAGCGAGCTTATACAGGCCTGATTCGCGGATAAACAATTGCTCGTCAGTGAAATAAGTAGCCTTCACCACATCGATCTTCTTCTCTATCTGACGGACGATCTTCTGAATCTGGTCCTCATCACTCCAGGCAGTAATGGTATATTTATGCACCCCGGGAATACTCGATGCCGACACATTCAGACTCTCGATATTCACCTGGCGGCGCGTAAACACGGCCGTCACCTGATTCAGGATACCAGCCACGTTCTCGGAGTACACCAACAGGGTATATAATGTCTTCTTATTCTCTTCCATAATGATTATATCTCCAACATCATTTTATCGATATCCATACCTGGAGGCGTCATCGGCAATACATTGTCTTCCTCAAGGATAGCACACTCCAGTATAAACGGGCCATCGGTTGTCAGCATCTTCTTGACAGCTTCCGCCAAATCCTTACGGTCTGCGACTGCCTGATAGGAAATACCATATCCCTGAGCAATCAGCCCGTAGTTAGGATTCATCATCTTGGTGAACGATTTACGACGCATCCAGAACATATCCTGCCACTGACGCACATTGCCTAAGTAATGGTTGTTCATCACAATCATTTTCACGGGTGCTTTCTGCTCCATAATCGTACCAAGCTCCTCGATACACATCTGGAAACCGCCGTCGCCCATAAAGCAGCAGACGGTGCGACCAGGTGCACCGAAGGTTGCTCCGATGGCAGCAGGCATACCATATCCCATCGTACCCAAACCTCCGCTGGTACAGATACTACGTTTGTGGTGATACTTGAAGTAACGGGTCGCAAACAACTGATTCTGACCGACATCCGTCACGAGAACTGCATCATCAGGAGCTTGCTCAGCAACAGCATTCACCACCTCGCCCATCAACAATGGTCCCTCTTTGGGATGGATGGCAGGTTCTATCACCTTCTCACGTTCCATCTGATCAAGCGGCTTGAATGAGTCACGCCACTCCTGATGTTTGTTCTTATTGAGTAAAGCCGTAATAGCGGGCAGCGACTCCTTACAATCTGCAATCACCGCCACATCTGTCTTCACATTCTTGTCGATCTCACTATAGTCAATATCCAGGTGGATGATCTTCGCCTGCTTGGCATAGGTCTTCAGATTACCTGTCACACGATCGCTGAATCGCATACCGATAGCAATCAGCACATCACACTCCTGCTCCTTCAGGTTCACAGCGTAATTGCCATGCATACCGAGCATACCGACATTAAGCGGATGGTTCGAAGGCAATGCAGAGAGTCCGAGCATCGTACGACCTGCGGGAATATCGGCTTTCTCGAGAAAGGCCTTCAACTCCGTCTGGGCATTACCCAGCTCCACCCCCTGTCCCACGAGCGCCAAAGGCTTCTTGGCATTGTTGATCAGCTCAGCTGCCTGACGCACAGCCTCAGCATCGAGTTTGGGATAAGGCACATAAGAGCGGATGAAATTGACTTTCTGAGGATTATAGTCGATTTCCTCCACCTGCGCATTCTTGGCAAAATCGAGCACCACAGGACCAGGACGACCCGTACGGGCAATGTAGAACGCACGGCTCACAGCCCACGACACATCTTCAGCATGACGGATCTGATAGCTCCATTTAGAGATAGGTTGCGACACGCCCACGAGATCTACCTCCTGAAAGGCATCGGTACCAAGAGCACCGATGGGCACCTGTCCAGCAATCACCACAATGGGCGTAGAGTCGAGCATAGCGTCAGCAATACCCGTCAGCGTATTGGTCACACCAGGACCACTGGTCACCAAAGCGACGCCCACCTCTCCCGAAACGCGCGCATAGCCCTCTGCAGCATGGGTGGCTCCCTGCTCGTGACGCACCAGGATATGGTCGAAACATTTCTTCTCACCGCGTGTATAGTCGAAAAGCGCGTCGTAAACGGGCATAATCGAGCCACCAGGGTATCCGAAGATAGTCTTCACCCCTTCTGCCTGCAACGCCCTCATCAGCGCCTTCGATCCTGTAATCCTATCTCTCATAATCTTAATCTATAATTCTGATTCCGCCTTTATCAGCTGATGACACGCTCTGCGCATAAGCGCGCAGCGCCTTGGAAATGAAGCGGCTGCGCTTCAAAGGTTGCTGGGGACGCGCTGCCAGTTCCTCATCAGAGAGTTTCACGTTGATAGAACGCGAGGGAATATCGATCACGATGATATCGCCATCTTTAATCTTTCCGATGTTACCACCATTGGCTGCCTCCGGTGAGATATGACCGATGCTAAGACCAGATGTACCTCCAGAGAAGCGACCGTCGGTAATCAGGGCACACTCCTTACCCAGATGCATACTCTTAATATAAGAGGTGGGATAGAGCATCTCCTGCATACCAGGACCGCCCTTCGGACCCTCGTGGGTAATCACCACACAATCACCGCTCTTCACCTTTCCGCCAAGAATTCCCTCACAGGCATCCTCCTGAGAGTCGAACACCACTGCAGGACCTTCGAAATGCCAGAGGCTCTCGTCGACGCCAGCGGTCTTCACCACACAGCCGTCCTGAGCGATATTACCGAAGAGCACGGCCATGCCACCATCCTTTGTATAGGCGTGTTCAATATCTCGGATACAGCCCTCAGCACGATCGGCATCGAGCGTCTCCCACTGGGCATCCTGCGAACCCATCACCGTAGAGAACTTACCACCAGGGGCACTGCGGTAGATGCGCTCTGCCTCAGGATCAATCGTCTCTCCAGTAATGCTATATTTCTTGATGTCCTCGCCCAACGTAGCACCATTCACACGCTTGCAGTCGAGTTTCAACAATCCACCCTTGGCCAACTCACCCATGATACCTAAGATACCACCTGCACGGTTTTCCTCCTGGATGGAGTATTTCTGCCAGTTAGGTGCCAACTTACAAAGGAAAGGCACCTTACGGCTCAACGCATCAATGTCACGCATACTGAAGTCCACCTCAGCCTCCTGAGCTACTGCCAACAGGTGAAGCACCGTATTCGTAGATGCACCCATGGCAATATCAAGTGTCATGGCGTTCATGAAAGCATCGCGGGTAGCGATAGAGCGCGGCAGCACACTATCATCACCTTCCTCATAATATTTCAGCGCATTCTTCACGATAAGCTGCGCGGCATCGCGGAACAACTGGATACGGTTCTTATGGGTAGCTAAGATACTGCCGTTGCCAGGCAACGAGAGTCCGATGGCCTCCGTCAGAGAGTTCATCGAATTGGCTGTGAACATACCTGAGCAGGCACCACAGCCCGGACAGGCACACTGTTCGATTTCTGCCAAGTCCTCATCGCTCACCGTGGGGTCACCACCCTTCACCATCGCGGTAATCAGGTCAGCATTCTCACCACGCCAGCGACCAGCCTCCATCGGACCACCCGAGCAGAACACCGTCGGGATATTCAGTCGCATCGAGGCCATCAGCATACCTGGTGTCACCTTGTCGCAGTTCGAGATACAGATCATGGCATCAGCCTTATGGGCGTTCACCATATATTCCACCGAATCAGCAATAATATCGCGCGAAGGCAGCGAATAGAGCATACCATCGTGACCCATAGCGATACCGTCGTCGATGGCGATGGTATTGAACTCAGCTGCAAAACAGCCCATCTTTTCGATCTCAGCCTTTACAATCTGGCCGATTTCGTGCAGGTGGGTATGACCAGGCACAAACTGCGTGAATGAATTCACGATGGCGATAATGGGTTTACCAAACTGCTCGCGCTTCATACCTGTGGCGACCCACAATGCACGGGCTCCCGCCATACGACGACCCTCAGTACAGACTGCACTTCTCAACTGATGCTTCATATTGTTTTCTTTATTTTGTTGTATCTGTAAACGTAGCCACGCGGTTGAAGTCAAGCTCATCGAAGAGTTCATCGGTGGCACCCATACCCTGGATGGTCAGACGACTGGCAGCGATGCCATAACGGCTGACAAGGGCATCCTTCACAGACTGGGCACGAGCCACAGACAGTTTCTGGTTCAACTCAGGATTACCCTCAGGCGAAGCATAACCCTTGATGAGAATCTTCGACTCAGGGTGATTCTTCATGTACTTGGCAATCATTGCCACACTCGCCATCTGGGCTGCATCGACAGAGCTCTTACCCTGACCGAAGATCACAGTGGGCTGCAGCACATTGTTGTTGACAGTCACCACCTTCGTCACCTTGTTCACTACCGGGGCCTTCACCTTCTTGGCAGCCTCGAGCGAATCCTCTAATTCTGCTATCCGACGGAGGTCACGGGCAATACGACGGTCCTTGCTGTCGCTCTCATCGCGAAGTTCATTGATACGGGCATTCAGGTCGTCAATCTCTCCCTGGTCGCGCAGACGGGCAAAGGCGAAGTTCTTAGTACCGTTGCTGGTACCGAACTTGAAGTTCAGACCGAGGTTCAGTTGGAACAGTCCACTACGGGAATCGAACTTGAAATTGCTGCCGTGACGGCTCAGGGCGTTGGCCATACGGCCATTATCCCAAAGGCCAAACACCAAAGCCGGCTCAAGATAAAACTGTACGGCACGGTGGGCACCAAGGTTAAAGGCCAGATCGAGGGCGACCTTGGAGTTGAAGCCATTGGCACGACTCAACCCAAACTGGTGCGTCCAGCCGAAACCACCGAGCGCGATGAGTTCCACGCAACGGGGCTTGCCCAAGTAACCTCCGAAGAAATTCGACAAGTTGAGGGTTCCCAAAGCGTCGACATTGATGGCATCGATGAAGGTACGGGCATTCATCAGCGACTTATCGTTAGACTCGAAATAGGCATTACCATCGACAGCCAATCCAAACGAAGTGGTGAAGTTCTTTCCGAGACGCAGTCCCACGCTGGGGGCCATGCCCTTCATGAAACCTGCATCACCCCATTCCTGCATGGGAGTGGCAGCACCGGCATTAATGCCCAGATACCAGTTGTCAAAGGTCTTGTGGGCCGTTACCACTTCCTTCTCCTGTGCGCTGACCGAGACTGTCAGCACAGCGGCAGCGAGGGCCAAAAACAGCTTTTTCATATCGTCGTTATGCTTTATTTCTCTTCAATGATCTTTGCACCTTCCTTCAGGGCTTCCATATTCAGAGGAATAAGGTCGTGGTGACGCTCAGGAAGTGTTTTCCTAAGAGCCTTCTCCACACCCTTGTCGCTCACAACGGGGGCCACCTTCAGCAATCCACCGAGCACGATCATGTTGAACACCTTACCGTTCTTCATCTCAGCAGCCTTGTCCATCGCATTGATCTCGTAGATAGTGATGTCCTTACGGGTAGGCTTGTTGATGATACCGAAACCATCGTAAATCAGGATGCCACCAGGCTTGATCTTCGGCTCGAACTTCTCCAGCGAGGGCTGGTTCAGCACCACAGCGATATCGTACTTGCTGAGGATGGGCGAAGAGATACGCTCGTCGCTGACGATCACCGTCACGTTAGCCGTACCACCACGCTGCTCAGGACCGTAGGCAGGCATCCAAGTCACCTCCTTATCCTCCATCAGTCCACTATAGGCCAAGATCTTACCCATCGAGAGCACGCCCTGACCTCCGAAACCTGAAATTATAATTTCCTTCTTCATACTTCTTCTTTTTTAACACCACGAATTGCACTAATTTCACGAATTTTACTGTGCGCAGCTATAATTAGTGTAATTCGCGTAATTCGTGGTCGTTATTTATTTGTTGTGTCCTTGAGGTCGCCTTTGGGATAGAAGGGGAACATGTTCTCCTTCATCCATTCGTTAGCCTTAGCGGGCGTGAGTTTCCAACCACTGTTACAGGTAGAGACAAACTCCACGAGGCTCGAGCCCTTGCCAGCCATCGATGCCTCGAAAGCCTTGCGCAGCGCCTTCTTAGCCTTCAGGATAGAGGCCACATTCTCCACACTCTGACGAGTCACATAGCAAGTACCCTCCAGACCAGCAGCGATATCAGCCATCTTCAGGGGATAACCGTGCAACTGAGGATCACGGCCATAAGGACAAGTAGAGGTTTTCTGACCAATCAGGGTCGTAGGAGCCATCTGACCACCCGTCATACCGTAAATGGCATTGTTCACGAAGATAATCACGATGTTCTCACCACGGTTCAGTGCGTGGATGGTCTCACAGGTCCCGATACAAGCCAGGTCACCATCACCCTGATAGGTAAACACCAGACGGTCAGGCCAGCAGCGCTTGATACCCGTAGCCAGTGCGGGAGCACGTCCATGGGCAGCCTCCTGCCAGTCGATATCTATATAATTGTACGCGAAGACAGCACAGCCTACAGGCGATACACCTACGGCCTTGTCTTCCATACCCATCTCTTCGATGACTTCAGCAATGAGCTTATGCACCACACCGTGACTACAGCCCGGGCAGTAGTGCATATTGTTGTCGTTCATCAGCGTCGGCTTCTTGCAGACGATGTTCTCTGGTTGAACTATTTGATTTCTATCCATATACAGATTAACTTTTTAAAGACAGAATAACATACGAACATATTTTATATTAACACATTACTGTTTGTTATTATCTGTTAGTATGTTAATATGTCTTTTTAGTTACTATGTCTTATTTCATTATTTTGTCTTTAAGAGCTTCAACAATCTCCTCGGGATCAGGCACGATACCTCCGAGTCTTCCGAACTGCTCAACGGGCACAGCACCGTTCACAGCCAGACGGACATCCTGAACCATCTGACCAGCATTGATCTCTGCCACGAGGATACCCTTCACTTTCTTCGACAATGCCTCAATCTGCTTGATGGGGAACGGGAACAACGTGATAGGACGGAACAGACCGACCTTGATACCCTTCTCACGGGCTATCTCCACACTCTTCTCAGCGATACGGGCAGCACTACCGAATGCGACGATGGCATACTCAGCATCGTCCATCAGCTGCTCCTCATAGCGCACCTCAATCTCCTGAATCTTAGCATATTTCTCCTGGAGGGCGATGTTACGCTGCTCCATAATCTCAGGCTTCAGCTCGAGCGAGGTAATCACCACACGCTCTCTCCCACCCTTCGGCTTACCAGTAGAAGCCCAAGGACACTGCTTGATTACCTCCTCATCCGTACGACGGGGCTTATAGGGAGGCAGCACCACCTTCTCCATCATCTGACCAATCACACCGTCGCTTAGAATCATAGCGGGATTGCGATACTTGAAGGCCAGTTCAAAGGCGAGATCGACGAAATCTGCCATCTCCTGAACAGAAGAGGGAGCCAGCACAATCACCTTATAGTCGCCATTACCACCACCACGGGTAGCCTGGAAATAGTCACCCTGTGAGGGCTGGATGGTTCCCAGACCAGGACCGCCACGCTGCACATTCACAAACACGCCCGGCACCTCGGCACCAGCCATATAAGTGATACCCTCCTGCATCAGGGCGATACCAGGAGAACTCGACGAGGTCATCGCACGCTTACCAGCACCGGCAGCGCCATAGACCATGTAAATGGAAGCCAGTTCACTCTCAGCCTGAACCACCTGCATACCAGTGGTCTCCCAAGGCTTCAGCTCAGCCAGCGTCTCAATCACTTCACTCTGCGGAGTAATAGGATAGCCGAAATAGCCGTCGCATCCGCAACGAATAGCAGCGTGGGCAATAGCCTCGTTGCCTTTCATCAATACAACTTCTTTCTCTTGCATAGACATTTCTACTTACTACTTTTCTCCTTACTCCTTTACTCCTGTTTAACACGATACACGGTGATACAACCATCTGGGCAGACGATACCACACGAGGCACAGCCTACACAGGCTTCCTCGTTCGTAGCCTCCACATAGGGATAACCGTGCAGATTCACTTTGTTGGCCAGTGCGATGACCTTCTGAGGGCATGCAATGATGCACAACTGACATCCTTTGCAACGCTCAGTATCCACCACAATAGCGCCTTTCATTTTTGCCATATTATCCTGTAATTAATGCATTAATTTCTGAAATTGGCTGCAAAGGTACGAATAAGTGCGCAAACCACCAAAAGAAAAATGCATTTTCTTTCGCTTTTTCCTAATACCTTATTCTATTTAAAGAAGCGATAGTATAAATATGCAGTTTTATGTCAAATCTGTATTCATACGTTGGGGGGTTACGCCTTGTTCTTCTCCTTGATCATCCCCAATGCTATCACGCCCGCCAATATATTGGCCACGAAGGAGGCAGCATCAGCATCGCACTGCCTCCCACCACGATACTACCTACGAGCATCGCTACACTGACGGGCCGCAACATTTTCTTCCATATCGACTGCAAAGGAAACAGACACCAGCATATCGACAACGCCAATACCAGCAAGAACCATAGCAGATAGGCCCACCAGGCGTCTGTCTGATACTATCGCCGCTACCAACACCACGCATGCTACTATGGCAGCGCCCCATAAAGAAATTTCTGATACAAACATCGCAGCAAATTCATCTCCCATTCCTCAGCCTAGTCTTCACCCTTGGGGGATGGAATTCCTTCATAGCTGATGCCATGTTCACCGGCAAAGTCCTGCATGATCTTCAGATAGCCGCCAGGTCCGAATGCTTCAGGCTGGTCGAAGTTTTTAACGCGCCACTGGCCATTCTCAATGTCCAGTTCCATCCGCATAAACCCATTCTCCTCGTCTGCCCCTTTGAACCTTACCTGTGCCTGAGCCATATCACCTGTCAGCAGGTCGGCCTTGATGGTATCAATCTCCAGCGGAGTGCCCATGCCAGCGAAGAATCTGTACCCCTCTTCGTCGCCCAAGAACATATGATCATCTCCCATCGCTTCTGTCAGGGATTTGCTGATGGCATTACGCAACCCAAGATAATAGCTGGTACAAAACTCATCTTCAAGCTGACGAATATTAACAATACCGTTTTTATCCATGTCGTTCAGACGATCGTACATCTTCCTGACCTGAGCCTCTACGGCCTCTACTGTCCATAATTCCGCAGGAGCAGCAGCCACTATACTGTCGGCAACTTCCGTTGAATCACTGTCACCACCCTTAGCGGTCTTGCTACCACACGAAACCATTGTTGTTACAGCTGCTACAATGGCGATAGTTAATAATACTTTCTTCATATATTTCTCTTTGAATGATTATTTATTTGGTTGAAAACGTATCTCAGAAACCGAGGAACTCTTTAATGCGAGGTCGCGTTCGATGTATGCTCCGCTATCAAGTCCCTCGTTTTATTCCGCTGCAAATTTAGGAAAAAAATGCAAGAAAAACAAGAAGAATGTGAAATAATTATTCTGAGAACTTTCAAATGTTGCCATAGCTGTTTATGCTGGTGCAAAGGTACTAATTTTTAGCAAATCACAACTCAATGAGCACTTCTTGCACTGATCTTCTTGCCTTCCTTGTTCCAAGTGAATATCCAACTGCCTTTGCGACTGGTGATGGTGGTGTTGGATACGCCAACAATCTCACCAACGTCAGAAACATTCATCGTTTTCAGCGTCTTCCCCTTAGCATCGCAGATGTAATAGAACGAATGGCGCTTCGACACGAAAAAGTCGCTGCCCCACCCTTTCAGTTCACCCACGCTACTGCGCGAGAGCCCGCCAATCCGCTTGCCCTGCTCGTCATAGACGTAGTACCAGTTCTTCGTCTCTTCAATATACGATATCTGTTGGCGCTGCGCCTGGACCGCCATTACCAGCAATAACAACAGAATAGTAAACAGTTTCCTCATATCGACTCTTATTTGACGCTACAAATATAGTTATTATCAAAGAATAATTCAATAAAACCCCGTTAAATAATCGTAACTTCTAATTATTTTTGGGAAATTTTACAGTCAGTTCGACGGAGTCACCTATTACATGCAGAGAGTCATGAACGAATTGTTCAGTATGAGGTAAAAGATTAGTATTTGGAAAGAAATTACTGACATCCGACATAAAAGCATGCTATATATCTAATTTTCAAAGTTATACAATTTTGCATACTGACATAGAACAGACATATTACTGACATAGAACTGGCATACAACAAACATAAAACCATCATTAGAACAGACTTTTGATATCAAGAGTCATCTATAATGCCAGCACTAAGGGTAGCGAATTGGCGAATGAGACTTAGCAATCATTAAGATAAGGATAGTAACTAAATTCTCTAGAGAATTTAATGCTAAGATTAGGACTTACAATTGCTAAACCTAGGGTTAATGCTCAAATTCTCTAGAGAATTTAATTGCTACTATTAAGCTAAAAATGTGAAAGAGCCAAGTATCAAACCCGAAAGCTCCCTTATGGCATATCATTAAGTAAAATATGACGGTTAAATGTTGGTTATATGTCAGTATCATGTCAGTATGTTGAACGAAAATATTGAGTTAATTTATTAGTTATTAGATAATTACAATTTAAGACATGTCGGATGTCAGTAAATTTAAGAAATAATATAAAGAATATTTGCAAATTTGATAAAAACAATGTATCTTTGCAGCATCGAAATCAATAAAAGCGAAATAAACGACAGAAATATGAAGATTAGTCTCATTAAAACAAAAGGAAAGAAGGAAGTGATCACCCGCTATAGTCTGGAAGAGGTGGCATACGCCATCCAAAGCGGCTGGCGCCAACATAACGTGACCTATCTGAGAGAGATTTACCACTTGATCAATAAGGAGCGCCAAGAGGACGGGCAGATTCTTACCAACTATGAAGGCGGCATCAAACTGGAGCGCATCTGCTTTGCCCAGGAACTCGACAGGTATAGGAACGAGCGACGTATATTGGGCTATAACGGGCTGGTGGTGGTTGAGGTGAACGACCTGGCAACCTACGAAAAGGCCGTTGAAGTGAGGGATGCTGCGAAGAAGATGCCAGAGACGCTGATGTGTTTTCTGGGGGCATCGGGCAAGTCGGTGAAGATCGTTTGCAGAGGAGAGCTGTTTGGTGGAGGATTACCTCAGACTGAGGAGGAAATCAGGCAGTTCCACCTGAATCTGTATCAGACGGCGAGACGGGCGTATGTGAATCAGTTTGGGTTTGAGATAGCGTATCTGGAGCCAAGACTCGACAGGACGGTCTATGTGAGTGCTGACCCTGAGATGGGCTTTAATCCTGAGGCCCGTCCGTTCTATGCCGACACGAAGGAACATACTGAGCCTCAGCCCGTTAACATCTCCCGCGAGAGCGACCGGCTGATGCCAGGACGCACCATCAGGCGCACCTATCGATTGGAATGGCAATTCATCATCGACACCGTGCTGGGCCACTATTTCGAACTGCCCGACGAAGACCGTCTGGAGACGCTGCTGATGCAGATTGCGACGCTCTGCTTGAAACAGGGCATTCCCCTCGCCTACGCACAAGGCATGACGATGGAGCATCCTGCACTGAATACCGACAAGTTGCTGCTGAAGAAGACCTTCCAGATTGTCTATGCCGTAACCCTGCAGGAGGACTATATGAAGAAGCACAAGATCAAGCCCCTGCAGAGCATTCCCAACGACACGATTCAGATGATGAAGACGGAAATCTTCCTGAACGAGAACTTCGAGATGCGCAAGAACCTGATGACAGGCGTGGCTGAATATCGCGAGAAATACGCTGACGATCAGCGCTTTAAGCCTGTGACCGAAGAGGTGCGCAACGATATGACGATGCGGGCTACGGAGCTGGGCCTGAAATCGTGGGACAGAGACGTGAACCGTTTCATCGACTCCACCCGCATCGAGCAGTACGACCCTGTGAACACCTGGCTGGACAAGCTGCCCAAATGGAACGGGCACGACTATATCAAAGAACTCGCAGCCCGTGTGCCCACCAGCCAGCCTCATTGGGAGATGTATCTCAGGAAGTGGCTCGTGGGTATGGTAGCGCAATGGCGCGAGAGCGATAAACAGTTGACAGGCAATGCGTTAACGCCGCTTCTGATTGGTCGTCAGGGCTGCGGAAAGACGCGTTTCTGCAAAATCCTGTTACCACCAGAACTGCGCGACTATTACAACGACAAGATCAACTTCAAGAACGAGTTTGACCTGAACATCGCCCTGACGATGTTTGCACTGATCAACATCGACGAGTTCGACAAGACCACCTCGTCGCAGCAGATTGTGCTGAAATATTTGTTGTCGTCAGCAGAAGTGAAGTTCCGTCCACCCTATGGCAAGACCATCAAGCAGTTCAGGCGCTACACCTCGTTTATCGGCACCACCAACCAACAGAAACCGCTGGTGGATCCCACAGGTTCGCGACGTTTCGTCTGCGTGGGCATCACTCCTGGCCAGAACATCGACTTCGAGGACAACCTCTACCACGAACAGCTCTTCGCGCAGGTGCTCCACCTATTTAATAATGGGGAGCACTACTGGTTGGACAACGCGGAAATCGCCACACTGATTAAGGAGAACGAGCCTTATCAGAAGCTGAACGACCTGGTGGAGATGATCGGAGAGACCTTCCGCAAACCGAAGTCCACAGAGCAGGAACGTTGGTGGACGCTGCCAGAGATACATGAGTTCCTGAAGGGCCGCTTCACCAACTACGATCCCAAGACGTCGTATGAGAAACTGGGTCGCGCCCTGAGCAACCAGCAGTTCGATTTCGAGAGCGACCGCAAGTCGTCAGGACATATCTATAAGCTCATGGAGATATAGACCTACTCTTCTAAAAACAAAAAACTGGCTCCCGATTTGGGAGCCAGCTTTCTTTATATCTGAGATTCTGGTTTTATTACTCTGTGGTGAACCAATCAGCAGGAGCACCGATACGCTCAGTCATCCACGCCTTATTCTCATCGACAGCGATGATCATAGGAGCATCACCAGGATTCGGGAATTTGATGGTCATCCCATTAGAATCATGAGCATCCGGACGATATACAGTGAGAGAGATGTTATTTTTATCTTTATCCCAACCCGTGACATCGAATTTGGCCAATTCACTTTCAGCACCAGTTGTGTAGATAGTAGAACCACCCCAGCCTGTATTCAGCATTTCTCCAACATTGAGTCCATCCTTCTTACGCCATTCTTTATTACCAATTGTCAACTTAAAGTCGTAGATACCACCAGCTGCACGGACAATAGCCTCCTGACGCTTACTATCCTCAAGCACTTCCTCATGGTAAGCAACTTCTCCAGTAGAGGCGTTTTCTTGCCTAGTAATTTTTTTCGTCCATACGTTTGAAACGTCAACAACCACATCGTTGAAATCGAAGTCATCTGTAGTTCCCAGGTCCTCCATCATATAACGCTTGGTTTCTCTCACTTCAACCTCTTCCACTTCTTTGATTGGAGGGCCAAAGAACAAGAATCCCAAATCCTCAAAATCTCCATCAGGAGCACCATCCTCACAACCAATGAGGTACGAAAAATAGTCATCAGGAACATTAGCGGGCTTAGGCAAACCATTCATACTTTGCAGAGCGCGCATATTACCATTCTCCAGTGATGACAATATTTTAACATTATTGCCTTTGCCCTCTGGATCATTTGCATGTGCATTATCACCATCAGTCCATACCTTCATGAAGAAAAACAACTGGGAACCTTCGGTTGCTTTATAAGTGAAAGTAGGAGCTTGAACCTTTGTTACTCCTGCAGGAAGACCGTCTTTAGTAAGTGTACGCCACGTATCCTCATCATCAGCCGCAAGTTGATATCCGAGATCATCATACTTTTGCCAGATCTTATATTCTTTACCGTTAATGTTTACCCACAACTCCCAGAAATAAGATGCGCAACCCTGATAGAAAGGAGCGACGATGAAAGTATTCCTACTCAAGACCGCTTTGAAAGGAGAACCCACTTGGGTATGGTTTTGACCTGCTGGCATGTTTGTACGCAGCCAATCAAATACGCTTCCCTCGCCCCCATCGATTACAAACGAGCCCTTTGACACTAACTCAACTGTAGAAGGAGTCTCGCCTGCACGTGTAGCAGTAGAAGGCAACGAGTAAACAGGAGTCATCGTAGCGAAGTCCCAAGTCTGGTTGGGATTGATAGCACCATACTTCTTCTCGAAGTTAGTCCTGTACTCTGCATTCAACTTCTCTGCAGCAGCTTTTTCGACACCCTCGCTATCGAAGGCAACGTCCTTTGAACACGACATGAAAGCAGCGCCCATTACGGCCATACTTCCAAGCACTAATAAATTTCTAAGTTTCATAATGTAGAAAAGATGTTAAATAAAAATGGTTTATTAATTTGTTTGCGGGCACAAAATTACCGATAATTCACGAAAAATACAAGAAAAACAATAATTTTAATTGTAAAATTAACACTATTTATACTTTAGGTCAGGTTAACAGAAATGCAAATGCATCACGGATTGTACATATCTTTGCAATAAAAAGCCATGATATCATCAAGCATGCGCTTGGCCTCGACAGCTGGGCTGTCTGGGTCAAGCGCAATCGCCTGGATATAGTGGTTAATGGCCTCGTGCCACAATCCGCGCTTGCGGGCCTCATTACCAAGCTGATAATATTCCTCAGCGGTCATTTGTAATATTCCTTTTTACCAGCGGCGAGGGTATTCTTCATCAGCGAACAGATGGTCATCGGACCTACGCCACCAGGAACGGGTGTGATAAATGCGCACTTGGGTGCCACCTCGTCGAACTTCACATCGCCATTCAGACGGAAGCCGCTCTTTTTAGAAGTATCGGGCACGCGCGTAGTACCTACATCTATAATGACAGCCCCCTCCTTCACCATATCGGCTGTGACGAAATCTGGCTGACCAATGGCAGCGATGATGATGTCGGCCTGACGGCACTCATCCTTCAAAGTCTTTGAGCGTGAGTGACATACGGTGACAGTAGCATCGCCATACTGTTTCTGCATCATGAGCTGAGCCATCGGTTTACCAACGATATTCGAACGGCCCAGAATGACGCACTTCTTACCGCTGGTCTCGATGTTATAGCGCTTCAAGAGGGTAATAATGCCCAGAGGCGTTGCCGAGATAAAACATGGCAGACCAATGGCCATACGCCCCACGTTGATGGGATGGAAACCGTCGACATCCTTGCGGTAGTCGATAGCCTCGATGATCTTCTGCTCGTCGATGTGCTTGGGCAGGGGAAGCTGCACGATAAAGCCGTCGACATCGTCGTCCTTGTTCAGTTTGTCGACACAAGCCAGCAACTCGGCCTCTGTGATGTCGTCCTCAAAACGAATCAGTGTGCTCTTGAAGCCACAAGCCTCGCAAGCCAGAACCTTATTTTTAACATACGTCTCTGAGCCACCATCGTGCCCCACGAGCACAGCTGCCAAATGGGGCTGCTTGCCACCCTTGGCCATGATTTCTTTTACCTCTTCGGCAATCTCAGCCTTAATGGCTGTTGCCGTTGCTTTTCCATCAATTAACTGCATCAATTCTCAAATTTCAATTTTCACTTAAAAAGGCTTTCCGCCCTTCATTTTCATGGCTGCGGCCATCTGAGCCATACGGCTACTACCCATACCGCTGACCATCTTCATCATCTTACGTGTCTGGTCGAACTGCTTCATCAAGCGGTTCACATCCTCGAGTTTCGTGCCAGAGCCCTTGGCGATACGCAGCTTGCGACTCTGGTTGATGATATCGGGATTGGCGCGCTCCTTGGGTGTCATCGAATTGATGATAGCCTCAATGCCCTTGAAGGCATTGTCGTCGATATCGAGATCCTTGATCTGCTTGCCCACGCCAGGAATCATCGAGGCGAGGTCCTTGATGTTACCCATCTTCTTGATCTGCTGGATCTGACCCATGAAGTCGTCGAAGTCGAACTTGTTCTTGCGGATCTTCTTCTCCAGACGCTTGGCCTCTTCCTCATCGAACTGCTGTTGGGCACGCTCCACGAGAGAGACGACGTCGCCCATACCCAGGATACGATCAGCCATACGTTCCGGATGGAACACGTCGATGGCCTCCATCTTCTCGCCTGTACCCACAAACTTGATGGGCTTGGTGACGACGGTGCGGATAGAGAGGGCAGCACCACCACGGGTGTCACCATCGAGCTTCGTGAGCACCACGCCATCGAAATCGAGACGATCATTGAACTCCTTGGCCGTATTCACAGCATCCTGACCTGTCATCGAGTCGACCACGAACAGCGTCTCGTCAGGATTGATGGCCTGCTTCAGGTTGGAAATCTCGTTCATCATCTCCTCATCGACAGCCAAACGACCAGCGGTATCGACGATGACGACATTATAACTCTCCTGCTTGGCCTTGCGGATGGCGTTCTGGGCAATCTCAACCACATTCTTGTTGCCTTCTTCGGTATAGACATCCACACCAACTGAAGCACCCACCACCTTCAACTGTTCGATAGCAGCAGGACGATAGACGTCGCAGGCTACCAGCAACGGTTTCTTGTGCTGGCGTGTCTTGAGCATGTTGGCGAGTTTTCCGCTGAAGGTTGTTTTACCAGAACCCTGCAGACCAGACATCAGGATAATGGCGGGACGATTCTCGAGTTTCAGCTCCGAGGCCTTGCCACCCATCAGGTCCGTCAGTTCATCGTGGACGATCTTCACCATCAACTGGCTGGGTTTCACGGCAGTAAGCACGTTCATACCCATTGCCTTCTGCTTCACGGTATCGGTAAAGGTCTTGGCAACCTTGTAGTTGACGTCGGCATCCAACAGGGCGCGACGCACGTCCTTCAAGGTCTCAGCGACGTTGATCTCGGTGATTTTGCCTTCACCTTTCAGTATCTTAAATGATCTTTCTAATCTTTCTGATAAATTCTCAAACATCTATATATTATATCTTTAAACAATCAACTCTTATATCACTTCATATCCGAATTTCTTGCAGAGGTCGAGGCTCATCTCCTTCAGTTTGAACTTCTGGATCTTGCCAGAGCCCGTCAGCGGGAACTGGTCGATGAAGAACACATACTTAGGAATCTTATAACGGGCAATCTTTCCCCTGCAGAACAGCTGCACATCCTCAGGTGTCATCTTTACACCCTCTTCGAGGATGATGAAAGCACCTACGGCCTCACCGTATTTCTTCGAGGGCACAGCAGCCACCTGGACGTCGCGGATGCCAGGCATGTGATAGAGGAATTCCTCAATCTCACGCGGATAGATGTTTTCGCCTCCACGGATAATCATATCCTTGATACGACCTGTGATCTTGTAGAAGCCCTGTTCGTCCTTCACACCCAGGTCGCCAGAGTGCAGATAGCCGTTTTTGTCGATGACCTCAGCTGTTGCCTCAGGATTCTTATAGTAGCCCTTCATCACGTTGAAGCCCTTGCAGCACATCTCACCCTGAACACCTACAGGACATTCCTCGCCTGTCTCAGGGTCGAGCACCTTCACGTCGACAAACGGATAGTCACGACCTACGGTGGTGCAGCGCTGCTCGAAGGTATCGTTGAGACAGGTCTGCGTCATACCAGGCGACGACTCTGTCAGGCCGTAGACGCTGGTGATGGTCATATACATCTTCTCTGACACCTGCTTCATCAACTCCACAGGGCAGAGTGAACCTGCCATGATACCTGTACGGAGACTGGTCAGGTCGAACATATTGAACATGGGGTGGTTGAGCTCAGCGATAAACATCGTGGGCACACCATAGACGGCGGTACACCTCTCTTTATGGATAGAGGCCAGCACCACGAGGGGATCGAACTTCTCGACCATCACCTCCGTACAACCATGCGTCAGACAGTTCATCGTGGCAAGTACTACACCAAAACAGTGGAACAGAGGTACACAGACGCAGAGCTTGTCGTCCTGCGTAAAGCCCATGTTCTCACCAGTAAAGAAACCATCGTTGGCAATACCATAGTGCGTCAGCATCACACCCTTGGGGAAACCTGTCGTACCAGAGGTGTACTGCATGTTGCAGACATCATGGCAAGTCACCTTGCTCTTCATCTCGTTGAGTTCCTCATCCTCGACGTTCTGTCCCAGCAGCAGAAGCTCAGCGGTATTGAACATACCACGATACTTCTCCATACCGATATAGACAACGTTCTTCAGATAAGGGAATCGCTCGCTGTTGAGATGACCACGTTCGCAGTTCTTCAACTCAGGCAGCATGGTATAGGTCATATCGACGTAGTTACAATCCCAAGTACCGTCTGTGATGCAGAGTGTCTGCATATCAGAGTCCTTGCAGAGATACTCCAGTTCGTTCTGCTTATAGTTGGTATTCACCGTCACCAGCACAGCACCGATCTTGGCTGTGGCATAAAGAAATGTGAGCCAATCAGGCACGTTCGTCGCCCAGATGCCCACGTTCGAGCCTCTCTTCACACCAATGGCAATCAAGCCTTTGGCGAGGTTGTCGACACGCTCGTTGAACTTGCTCCAAGTGAAGCGCAGGTCACGATCGCTATAAACGATGTATTCCTTATCGGGTGTGGTCTCAGCCCAGTATTCGAGCCATTGGCCAAGGGTACGCTCATACAGCGTATACCCCTCAGATCCTGTCTCAGCAGGATAGGTCCTGTCAGGCAGGGGTCTGCCTGCCATGTCTAATCTAACGTTGCTCATCTCTTAAAATGGGATATAGATAAGTGCAAGAATCTTGGCGGACTTACCAGGAGCGCCATGCAGATGGTGCTTTACGATAGAGTCATAATAAATCGAGTCGCCTTCCTTCAGCAGATACTTCTCCTTACCGTATTCTACTTCCACTTCACCCTGCATCACGTAGATGAACTCCTCACCCTCATGAGCAGAAAGCTTATACTCAGGCGAATCCTCGGGATTGATGTCGATGATGAACGGCTCCATGTGACGGCCAGCCTTCTGCTGAGCCAGCGGATGATACTCCATGTGCTTACGGGCATCGGTAGCACCGTTCGAGAAACTGATACTGCTGTCCTTCTCACGATCCTCTGCACGACAGACCACCGGACCCAAGGCGTCGCTATCATCCATAAACGTACCCAGACGAACGCCCAAAGCACGGGCTATCTTAATCAGCGGCCCCAAAGAGGGCAGGTTCTGGTCGTTTTCAATGGAGTTGATCTGCTCAACTGACAAACCGCTACTCTCAGCAATCTCCTCGACGCTGAGATTCTTTGACTCTCTGATTCCCTTGATTTTGGAACCTACAAATGTGTTAGTGTTGGCCATAAAATGCTTATAAAATTGATATCAATATTATTTAGCGCGCAAAATTACAACAAAAAAACGAGACTGGCAAAACTTTAACCTTGTTTTTGTTGTTTTTTCCAATTATTCTTCGTAACTTTGACCCCGTAAATACCTTATGTATGGAAAAAGATAAACTAAACATGGACCGTAGAGAGTTCCTGAAGAGGCTCGGCATCGGCACAGGATCGGCAATGGCCCTGATGGCCATGGAGCCGCTGAGTGCTTTTGCACAGAAAGACAAAAAGACTGTTGAGAATCGTATGACCTACCGCGTACAGCACGGGTCTGGTGAACAGATATCCCTCTTGGGATTCGGTATGATGCGTCTGCCCAATAATCAGGACGAGGTGAATCAGTTGGTGGACTATGCCATCGAGCATGGTGTAAACTACTACGACACAGCACCGATGTATATGCGTGGGCAGTCGGAAGTGCTGATGGGTAATGCCCTCTCTCGTCATCCGCGAGACAAATATTTTGTCGCTACGAAGATGTCGAATCAGGGACAGAACTCCTGGAGTTTCGATGCCTCGAAGCGTATGTACGAGCAGTCGATGGAGCGACTCAAGGTAGACCATATCGACTATTACCTGTTGCACGGCATTGGTGGTGGCATGAACACGCTGAAGGGCCGTTTCCTCGACAACGGCATCCTCGAATTCCTGCTCAAGGAGCGTGAGGCGGGACGTATCAAGCATCTGGGATTCTCATATCACGGTGATGTGCGCGATTTCGACTGGCTGTTGGATCACAACAATGAATATCATTGGGACTTCGTACAAATCCAGATGAACTTCCTCGACTGGACACACGCCTCGATGCGTGGTGGCAGACGGTCGGATGCCGATGCAGAATACTTGTATGGCAAATGCGAGAAACTGGGTATCCAGTGTGTCGTGATGGAGCCATTGCGTGGTGGTGCCTTTGGCAGAATGGCATCGGAACTGACAGACCAGATGAAGGCCGTACATCCTGACGACAGTACAGCCCGCTGGGCCTTCCGCTGGGTGGGCTCCTACCCCAATATTCTCACCGTGCTCAGTGGTATGAACCGCATGGATCACCTCGAGGAAAATGTGAAGACGTTCTCGCCATTAGAGGTTTGCACAGAGTCGGAGAATGCATTATTGGCCAAGATTGCCGATGAGATGTCGGGCGTTCCCACCATTCCCTGTACCGCTTGCGAATACTGCATGCCGTGTCCTTATGGTGTGAATATCCCTGGCAACTTCACCTATTACAACGAGGCTGTGAACAGTCATATCCTCCCGTTGCCAGAGCCTTCTGCCCCTGACTATGCTGAGCGTCAGCAGAAGTTCATCGAGGGTTACCGCAAGGCGCTGCCTGAGGCTGAGAAATGGGCACGTGCCTGTCAGGACTGTGAGGAGTGCCTCTCGAAGTGTCCGCAGCAGATACGTATCCCCAACCAGTTGAGCCGTATCGTACAGACCCTCAGAGTCAGAAAGAGATCATGATTTATTGCGCTGGGAGAATTCACAACCGCAGTATTGCTGGTTGTAGAAATTGAATTCTTTCAGCAGTTGATTACGACGTTCATAGAGACCACCTTTGCGCCAGTTCTGGGCCCAAAAGGTGGTTTCTTTTACGGTCTGTTCTGCCAGATGACCAGCACGTTCGATTTGTTCGAGGCTCTTCCAACGGGAAGAAGCTAAAGTGGTGGTAAAATACTGAAGGCCAAGTTCTTTTGCCTTTTTGGCAGCAACGGTCAGACGAAGCGTAAAGCATAATTCGCATCGTTTGCCCCTTTCAGGTTCGCCCTCTAATCCGCAGACATCCTGTTGCCATTGCGCATGGTCGTAATCGCCATCTATCCATTTGAGACCGAGACTCTCTGCATGGCGCTTGCTCTCATTCTTACGGATCTCGTATTCCTCGCGAGGGAAGATATTAGGATTATAATAAAATATGGTTGGCTTAATGTCATGCTGCACCAGCCACTCGACAATGGCTGAGGAACAAGGTGCACAACAGGCATGCAGCAATACCTCATGCAAGCCCTCTGGAACGATGATTGCAGGTTGCTTCATAATCCTCTGGCTTTCCAAATACGATCCTTAGCCGCATTGATCTCCTGGAACTTCTTCTCAGCAGCCTTGCGCACATCCTCACCTAAGGCAGCTACCTTATCAGGATGATGCTCGAGCGCCAGCTTACGATAGGCCTTCTTCACCTCATCGTCAGAGGCATTCGGACTGACACCCAGCACCTTATAGGCATCCTCAAGTGTATTTCCTTCGAGGTGGAGCATCGAATCGACCTCGCTGCTGCGAAGACCCATCCACTGCGCACACTCCTTCAGAGCCGTAATCTCACTTTGAGGCACAGAGCCATCGGCCTTGGCCACCATCACCAGATAATTGAGCAACTGCAGACGCTGCGAATAGTCCATCTGCTGATTGATCTGTCCACAACACTGGCGGACGGTCGACTTAAACTGTGTCCACCCCTCGCGCTTCTGTTCGTCGAAGAGCTTGTTCAGGATCTCATTGCCCTGAGAGACCGCATTCTCGCCAAAGTTCTGACGAAGCATCTGGCGCACCAGTTCCATCTCTGAGTGCATCGCCTTGCCATCAGCCTTGATGATATATGAGGAGAGTACCAGCAACGAGAAGAGGAAACTGTTGCGTTGTCCCTGTTGCTGGCGCTGACGATAGGCTTGCTGATAAGCCTGATTATAGTCCTGATAGGATTTCTGTTGCCATGAGCCTGTATCGCGCTCTGAGCCTGCGCCCCAGGTACCAGAATTACTGGGTGAATTCACACCGTCGAGCATCGAGTCGAACAACGACCCCACCAGATAGCCTGCCAATGCCCCCAACGGACCACCAGCCATCCATCCTATAAAACCGCCAATCCACTTTCCTGCTGCCATCTTTTTTCCAATATTATTTCTTTATCTCTATGTCGCGCTTCACGTTGTTGCGAATCTTCGTCAGATAACCCTTCATACCCTCGGCATCCTTGCTGTCGATGATTTCCAGCAACTCCTTCAGCTCCGTACGGATCTGGCTCACCTGGTCGTGGGTATAAGGGTTAAAGAGGATTTCCTGCAATAAATAATCATCCTCATTGAGCACTCCCTTGGCGATACGCATATGACGCTTGAAGGTTGTTCCCGGGGCATCCTGATGCTTCATCACAGCAGCAAACACGAACGTCGAGACGAAGGGAATCGACAACGAGTAAGCCACCGTCTTATCGTGCTCCTCGAAGGTGTACTCATAGATGTTGAGTCCCAATTTCTGATAGAGGTCTTTGAAGAAGATACGACCCATGTAGTCGCCCTCGCTGATGATGATGGCATTCTCTTCAGAGAGCTGTTGCAGATTAGCGAAAGTTGGGCCAAACATCGGGTGCGTCGAAACATAGCGCATACCCGTCGACTCATAGAAGTCCTTCAGGTCTGTCTTCACCGAAGCAATATCACTGATGATACACTCCTTGGGCAAATAAGGAATTACCTCCTTAAACACAGGAATGGTATATTTCAGTGTGACAGCGTTGATCAACAATTCTGGCTTGAATGCCTGGATCTCCTCATACGAGGTAAAGCGCTGACAATTATAGGTAAAACGCATGCGCTTGGGATCTCTCTCAAACACCGCTACTTCATGCTCAAAACTCAGCAGGTCGATGAAGAAACTTCCCATCTTCCCTGCTCCCATTACTAATATCTTCATTGCACCCAAATTTGATGGAGTCGAGGAGTAAGGCATTTCTACTTACTCCTTCCCTCCTTACTCCTTCTCTCCTATTTATTAATAATCTCTATTTGTTGTCTGACACTCTCCTCGTGGATATTCTCAAATACATGGGCCACGAATTCAGGATCCATACCACAGAGAGCACCCTGGGCACCACGCTTATTCAGGATCTCGTTATAGCGATTAGCCTGCAGCACAGTCATATTGTGCTCCTTCTTATATTGTCCGATCTCACGACAGACACGCATACGTTTCGACAACAGGTCCATCAGTTGGTTGTCGAGCTCGTCGATCTGCTTACGTAACTGTGAGATGCCCTCTGTCGTGGTATTCTCGTCGCGGATTACCAACAGGCTCAGAATATAATCGAGCACATCGGGTGTTACCTGCTGCTTGGCATCGCTCCAAGCCTTATCAGGATCGCAGTGACTCTCCACAATCAGACCGTCGAAACCCAGGTCCATCGCCTGCTGACAGAGCGGAGCCACCAGTTCGCGACGACCTCCGATATGACTCGGGTCGCTGATGATTGGCAATTCAGGAATCCTACGACGCAGCTCGATGGGAATCTGCCACATCGGGGCGTTACGGTAGATCTTCTGCTCATAGCTGGAGAAGCCGCGATGGATGGCACCTAAGCGCTTAATGCCTGCCTGATTAATACGCTCCAAAGCTCCAATCCAAAGTTCGAGGTCAGGATTCACGGGGTTCTTTACAAACACGGGCACATCGACACCCTTCAGGGCATCGGCAATCGCCTGCATCGCAAAGGGATTAGCCGATGTACGGGCACCTATCCAGAGGATGTCGATACCATACTTCAGGGCAAGTTCCACGTGCTCAGCTGTTGCCACCTCAGTAGAGACGAGCATTTTCGTTTCCTTCTTCACCTCAGCGAGCCAAACGAGAGCAGGTTCTCCGTGACCCTCAAAGCCACCTGGCTTCGTACGGGGCTTCCATACACCAGCACGGAAATTATGGCAGCCTTTCATGGCCAGCTCACGGGCGGTTGTCATCACTTGTTCCTCAGTCTCTGCAGAGCAAGGGCCTGCAATCACGAAGGGACGTTCGTTGTCACTAGGTAATTTTAACGGTTCTAATTCCAGTTCCATAATTATATTGTGTTTTTGATTCTTTCTAATGCTTGTTGGATTTTCTCTTCTTTCGCACACAATGAGATGCGGATATATCGCTTTCCGTTAGTGCCGAAAATGAAGCCAGGGGTTATAAAGACACGGGCCTCGTGGAGCACTTTCTCTGTGAGATCCTCCACATCGGCATACTTCTCAGGAATCTTGCCCCAAAGAAACATGCCCACCTGGTTCTTGTCGTAGCTACAACCCAAGACATCCATAATCTTCTCTGCCCACTGACGACGACGGCCATAGGTTGCGATATTATATTCCCGATGCCAAGCCTCATCATTTCCAAGCGCCTCAGCTGCAGCGAGTTGGATACCGCGGAAGGTACCACTGTCAATATTACTTTTGATCTTCATGATCCACTGCAAAAACGTGGCATTCGTCAGGCACATACCCACACGCCAGCCAGGCATATTGTGACTCTTCGACATCGAATTAAACTCGATGCAACAATCCTTTGCTCCTGGCACCTGCAACAGCGACAGCGGATGCTCATTCAATATAAAAGAATAAGGATTGTCGTTCACCACCACGATGCTGTGCTTCTGGGCAAACTGCACCAGCCGCTCATAAGTTTCCATACGGGCATTGCCACCCGTCGGCATATTAGGATAGTTCGTCCACATCAGCTTCACTTTCGAAAGATCCATATTCTCAAGTTCCTCGAAGTCGGGTTGCCACCCATTGTCCTCACGCAGATTGTAATTCACGATCTTTGCACCCAGGATCTTCGATAGCGACGTATAGGTAGGATAACCAGGATTGGGTACCAACACCTCATCGCCAGGATTCACAAAGGCGAGGGTTACATGCAGGATACCTTCCTTCGAGCCGATCAATGGCAGGATCTCCGTCTTGGGGTCGATGTCCACACCATACCATCGCTTGTAGAAGCCGGCCATCGCCTCTCGCAACTCTGGTGTGCCACCTGTGGGCTGATAACCGTGGGCATTGGGCAGATGGGCCACTTCACATAATTTCCCGATGGTCTGATCTGAAGGAGGCATGTCCGGACTGCCAATGGCGAGGCTGATGATATCCTTACCCTCGGCATTCAACTGCGCCACTTCCTTTAATTTCCTACTAAAGTAGTATTCGCTTACGAGCGATAATCTGTCTGCTGGTTGTATCATAATTAATTCGTTTGCTTTCCGTCTTTATATTCTCCTAAAATCTTCAAATCCTTTGTTAGTGGGATAATCGCATCGATACTCTGACGATAACGGGTGAGGTCGTCGTACATCACATCCACATAAAACAGATATTCCCACTCCTTTCCGATAATCGGCAACGACTGGATCTTCGTCAGGTTGATCTTATAGAACGAAAGGATTGCCAACACATGACTCAGACTGCCCTCCTCATGAGGCAGTGAAAACACGATGCTCGACTTGTTGGTCTCCGTCAGGGGGCGTAGCAGATCGGCCTTATTGGGATTCGACACCACGAGAAAACGGGTGAAATTGTGCTTATTGTCCTCGATATGGTCCTCCAGCACCTTCAGGCCATAGAGGCGTGCAGCCTCAGCATGACAGATGGCAGCCCATCCCTTCTTCTGCCCCTCGGCAATCATCTTCGCTGAGCCAGCCGTATCCTCAGCCTCCACATTCTTCAGCTGCGGATGCTGGGCCAGGAACTCACGACACTGCATGAGGGCCACGGGATGCGAATGCACCTCTGATATGGTGTCCCAGTCGTCATCAGGCAGACAGCAGACACAATGTGTGATGTGCAACTTGTGCTCACCAACCACCGTCGTGCCCGAATCGCGCAGCAACTCGTAGTTGTGCAACAGTGAGCCTGCTATCGTATTCTCGATAGCCAGCATGCCGATGGCTGTGGGGTCTTGCTTGATATTTGCAAACACCTGTTCGAAGGTTGAGCAGCAGATCAACTGTATCTGCTCTCCCTCAAAATACAGGTGTGCCGCGATATCGTGGAACGACCCGATCAAACCTTGAATGGCAATTCTCTTCATATTCTATCAGTTTTCTCTATTCACTTAAAAACAAATCCCGCTTTCACTTGTGTGAAGCGGGACCTTGATTTTTATCTTCTCTGTCATAAGTTGAATTATACGCAACTTCCCGCTTCACAATTGCTTGCAAAGTAAAAGTAATAACCGTAAAAGTATGCATTCAACATTGACATAATTCTCGTTTTTGTTGTATTCGGCTGCAAAATTATCACTTTTCTGCGAAACTAGCAAATAATTTGCAAGAAAAATTTCATTTCCGCTTACTTTTTTTATTTCTCACATCCTCCTTCATCCGTTTAGCAGTTCCACTGCTTTCGGATCTCATCGCGGTCTACCTCATCAATCAGAATCTCAGCCAGTGCTGTGATAGCTTCAAAAGGAATATGCCTGCGCTGATCGTCGGTATCGCAAATAATAGCAGGCAGGAATTTTCCCATCTCACTCTTATAGACCTCCCTCATCCTACTGCCATTCTTGCCATTGTCCACCGAACAAGAGTAAGTCACATTAGCCAGACGATCGCAGAGTTTCACAAACGGGGCATAGGGTGTCGCACGGATACCCTGGTAATACTTCTCCCCTGCCCGCTCAGCGCGCGTACGACCCTTATCGTTGGTCAGCGCATACACAATCTCCGTCGCCATGTGGGCCTGCTCTTGTGTCATCCATTTACTCGCAACTCGCATCACGTCGTTGTAACTCAAACGTGCATCCTCAATACTATCGTGATAATAAGCGCCGAAGAACAGCGGAACCACATCTTCCTCACAGGCACATACCAGATGGCCGTAATTGATGACACCTTCCGCCACCATATCCAGATGAAAACCATAGGGCAAATCGTCGCCATAAACTTCATTCACACTCTGATGAAGCTCGTGCGCAGCCTGTCTGATCTGCTCCAATTGCTTGGCATATTTATTACGATAAGTCTGGAATTCTTCCTTCGTCATATCCGATAGATTTCTTTCGTCGGCTGCAAAATTAATAAATTTCTGCAAATTCCGTATCATCTCTGCAAAAAAAATCGTAACTTTGCAGCCACAAAGATAAAAAAGACAAAAATAAACCACATAGGAATATGAACAAGACCGTATTAATCACAGGCGCTACGAGTGGTATCGGACTCGGCTGTGCGCACAAATTCGCTGCTAATGGTGACCGACTCATCCTTACGGGCCGTAACGTTATGAAATTGGAAGCCATCCGTAAGAATCTGGAGGCCAAGGGCACCGAAGTGCTCATCCTTGCATTCGACATCAGAGACCGTGAAGCTGCCCGCAAAGCCATCGAGCGTCTGCCCGAGGAGTGGCAGCAGATCGATGTACTTGTCAACAATGCCGGTCTCGCCTTAGGTTTAGAACCTGAATACCAAGGCAACCTCGACGACTGGGAGATTATGATTGACACCAACATCAAGGGTCTGCTCACGATGACACGTCTCATTGTGCCCGGTATGATTGCACGCAACAGTGGACACATTATTAATATTGGGAGCGTAGCAGGCGATGCAGCCTATGCAGGAGGCAATGTTTACTGTGCCACGAAAGCTGCTGTGAAGGCCCTCTCCGACGGACTCCGCATCGACGTGGCCGATACAGCCGTTCGCGTCACCAACCTCAAGCCCGGCCTCGTCGAAACCAACTTCAGCAACATCCGTTTCCATGGCGATACGGCCCGAGCTGCCAAACTCTACCAAGGCATCAAGCCTCTCACGGGCGATGACATCGCAGATGTAGCCGTCTATGCTGCCAATGCCCCCGAGCACGTGCAGATAGCCGAAGTGCTCATCCTCGCCACCCATCAGGCCAGCGGCAGCGTGATTGTGCGCAAATAAACTCTGAATATTCGAATAAATAATAAAAGTCACTAAATTAAACAACAAGAATTATGAAGAAATTTATGCTGATTGCTACCTTGATGGTAGCGTCGTTGTGTGCTTCTGCACAAGGTGTGTTCATAAAGCCCATGGCTGGTGGAACATTAACAACGTTGACCGGCGATGTCAGTGATCTCAAGATGAAACTCGGTTTCGTTGGCGGTGCCGAAGTAGGTTATCAATTCAAAGAGATGTTTGCCGTGACAGCTGGTGCCCTCTATTCCATGCAAGGTGCGAAATTCGATAGCGAATTTACCAAGTATAACGTCAATCTCGACTACCTCAATGTGCCTCTAATGTTGGCAGTCTACCCCGTTAAGGGTTTTGGCATCAAGGCTGGCGCCCAGTTCGGTTTCCTGTTGAATGCAAAGGAAGGTGACCACGATGTCAAAGATTTATATAAGAAATCAGAGTTCTCAATTCCCGTAGGTCTATCATACGAATTTGAAGAAACGTCAATAGACCTCCGTTATAATATCGGCCTTTCAAATCTCGTTAATAGTGACTATGCTATTAATAAAGACCAAAAGATACATAATTGCGTCATCATGCTGACCATCGGCTATAAGATCCAACTTTAAATAGTTATCTTTTAAACATCGCAAAAGCCCCATCTATCTCAAATGGGGCTTTTCTTTTGTCTATCCCACAACGCTTTTGGACACTTTTAGGGCCGTTTTTCCCGATTTGTCCAAAAATCGGTCCTTTGTCCATACAAGTTTGAAAAGAATCGAGGCTATTTCTTATATCCTGCAGGAAATAGCCTTACTTTTGCACCATCAAACAACAGCAACAACAATAAAAATAGTATAATATGAACAAATTCAATACATCCATCATCACCGCAGTCTTTCTCATCAGCGGGAATGTCACACTCACATCATGCACTGGGACGATAGAGGATATTGCAGATGGACTGGTTAATGGCATAGCCGACCAAATAGTCGATGCAAAAGGCCAGAAGGAACGGGAGGAGAAAGAAAAGCAAGAACGCTTGAACAACTTGTTGAACTGGGTTATAGGCAGTGAGGTTGACCAGGAGGCCATCAATCTGTTTGGATACGACAACTGTTTCCTAGTGACAGAAGTACCCACCACCACTTGGGATAAGGCCGGTACCGACGGCATCAGCCCCAACATCGACAGAAACGACCTATGCCTTATGCGCTGTCTGTGCTATAGCTATTCCATTAGCGGTTATGCACCGCATGTCGGAGGACTCATCTGCAACAAACGCATTGCCAGCGACTTGTCCAACATCTTCCGCGAGTTGTATGAGGCAAAATATATTGTCGTTCAGACGGATGCTTCGCTGGCATACGACAAATGGAAAATGAAATCATATAATTATACATACGGCTACTATTATAACCCAGAAGAGGCAGAAGCCATACCGATGGCACAACAGCAAGGACTCTCTGTCGTCGTGAATAGCGATAAGCCACTCACAAGAAACGATATCGCAGTGCGACTGTTCAAGGAGCGAGGCTTCACGTGGGGAGGTGACGAACCCAATGGCGACACTAACTACTTCTCAAAACAATAAATTAGACAATCCTTTGCTTTTTGACAAGAGGGGCGGCTTTCATTCAAAAGTCGCCCCTCATTCAAATTATCGTTTGTCAATCATCGTTTTGCAGCCTTTTCTCCCAAAAACAATTCAATGGTCTGCGGTTTCAGATAGGGTATCACCACGTCGTAGGGGATTGTGAACTCAGGTCTTCCCGCAGCGTAGTAAGAAATCTCATATGGTTGATAAATAAAGGTGACACCGTTTTTCGTCATATACGGCTCTGAGTCGGGAAGGGGCAATTCATCGATGCTGCCACCAAACGACACCAGTTCTTCTTTCAGATCCTCGTCGCTCATCCCCTGCTCATCACCTTCGTTGCTGAAGAATGTTCTCAGTCCCTCCTTTATCAGACGTTTAAACGCAGGGCTGTCGAGATCCTTCATCATATCGTAGCAAAAGCACTTACCATTGAGTTTGCTGAAGGTGTGACCTGTTTCAACAGCCATGCCATGCAGACCGCCTGTGTAGTGGCTCGTAAATGCCATGAAGGTCACGAAGAGGCTGGTTTCGTAATCCTTGTTCACCATCTTATTGAGGAACAACTCATTGACTTCCTCCGGATCAGCATCGCCACACATCTCCTGGAATCTGCCCCACATCATCTCGCCGTTTTCTTTCAGCATCTTGCGACCATCATCCAACGGCCCTTCGTATGCCCCACCCAAATAGTCATTGATAAACTCACGAACCGCCTTGACCACACTGTCGCCACCCGCCACGGGATATTTTACCCAGAGGCCTAATTTGTAGATGCCCTCTTCCTTATCATACGACACTGTATCTGTCTTCAGCGAATCCGCACCAATATCTTTGATTATCGCAGTCGCAGCGGAATCTACCACTACTGAATCAGTACCTCCTGCTACACCGCCATTAACGGCTTTATTACTGCAGGCACTCATTGTCAGAGCAGACGCAACCAGAAAGACATACCCACAGCGCTTAAAAAAGACTGATATTACCATTGGAATTGGGATTTACTTCAGGGGGGCATCTTTAAGCTTCTCAAGCGCTCGACAGAGTTGATCGGGACAGGAGGTGCCCTTAGTGCCACAACGGATACCGTCAAGTTTGTGAATCACATCGTCGATGCGCTGGCCACGAACCAACTGACTGACGCCTTGCAGGTTACCATTGCATCCGCCCAAGAAAAAGACCTGTTGGATGACATCGTTCTCATCAGCAGTCACGTCGATCAGTTTCGAGCATGTGCCCTGCGTCTCATATTGTATATGTTTTGTCTTCATCTCTTATAAAATTAAAAAATTGGTGTAATCAATGAGCAGACAGCCTCGAGGTATTGACGGTCGATATTGTCGAAGGTGGCGAGATCTTTGCTGTCGATATCGAGGACGGCCACTACCTCATGCGCTTTCGAAAACACAGGCACGACTATCTCCGAACGCGAGAGGCTACTGCAGGCGATATGGCCAGGGAACTGCTCCACATCGGGCACGACGACGGTTTCCCTGCGCGCCCAGGAAGTGCCACAAACACCACGCCCGAAGGCAATGTGCATGCAAGCTACGGGGCCTTGGAATGGACCGAGCACCAACTCGGTTCCTTCACCCCCAGCCTTTGGTTTGACACAGTAGAAGCCTGTCCACCAGAAACCCATCGTCTCGTGGATGACTGCCACCACATTCGCCATGACAGCCACCACATCGGTCTCGCCCTCTATCAGGGCTTTGATCTGCTCATAGAGCAAGGTATATTTCTCAATCTTTTCCATCCTTACAAACCACGGGCTTTGAGCAGACTGGAGGCATCGGGCTGCGCCATGCCGGTAAAGTCGGTGAACATCTGCATGAGGTCGCCGGTATTGCCCCGGCTCAGGATCTTGTCGCGGAAATCCTGTCCCGTCTCAGGCTTCAGGGCACCACGCTTGGCGAAGACATCGGCGATGTTGACCGCCAGCACCTCCGTCCACAGATAGCTGTAGTAGCCGGCTGCATAGCCCCCACCCCACACGTGGTTGAAGTAACTGGTATGATAGCGTGGCGGAATCGGAATAAAGGGATTCAGAAGTCCCACCTTACGCAACGACTCTGTCTCGAACGCCATAGCCTTGTCGGCTGTGGGAATATCCTTCGAGGCGAGCATGTGCCAAGCCAGGTCGACACAGGTGGCAGCGAGGTTCTCAC
>JAEEGJ010003513.1_pt1 | contig 59598 bp, 91 predicted proteins | sample 8958761 | NCBI WGS metagenome assembly JAEEGJ01 (sample SAMN16246546, study PRJNA631951) | gut metagenome | biome: gut microbiome; feature: rumen; material: RS-attached | host: Bos | place: Iran: Karaj | collected 2018-10 | reverse complement strand
TTACAGCTCTGTTGATGAAGTAAAAGGGGGAAATTGCCCCTCTGTATAGAGGGGTTATGCTTCATAGGAAGGAGGTGTGTTATGGATTGGCTCAGAAACTTTCTTAATCAGACGTGGGTTAAGGTAGTTTGTGTTGTAATGTGGGTTATTGCTACAGCTGTTCTTGTGTATGACGGAGTAACTGTAGGAGAACTTACAGACACAGCTAAGCTCATTGTCGGATTGGGAATGGCTCTGTCACTTCTTATTGCAGGCTTGCGAAAGCTCTTGCAGAAGAAAGACACAACAAACAAGTAAATTACATTCTCCCGTATTGTGTCGTCTATACGGGAGGTTTTTGGTGAGGTAGCTCAACTGGCAGAGCTTCGGAGTATTAAAGGAATACAGCTCCTGAATGTCCTTGATAGAGGTTCAAATCCTCTCCTCACCGAGACGTGCTATGGTACTGAATCCGTCCAACCAAGAAGATGTACTAGGGAGCGACCCTTCCTCGCATACGGTGGCTGAAAGCGAAGTACAAGCAGAGCAGAGAGAAGTCCCTCACAGAACGGTGGTACGCCTGTGAGGGCAACCCTCTCGTTATTGTAACTTGTTACAATCTACGGAGGTAAATTATGAGTAAGACACAACAGAGTTATGACAATGACAGCTTGGAAATCACGGTAGGAGATTCAACCTACACAGTAGAAGTACACGCAAAGGGAATGTATTACTACTCTCCTGCAACGAGAGTTGACCCTGAAGAAAGCGAACTTGACATAGGTGAAGTTGAAGCGACGTGGACAGACGAGAACGGAAACGTCGTAGAAGCAACAAAGGAAATGAGCACAGCTCTTGAGGACTACCTTCAGTACGACGCTGAATGGGAAGACGACGAGCCTGAACCTCCTGAAGATTACTATGAGGAACGTGCTATGGCTCGCTGGGAAGCTATGCTTGACAGACACGGACTGTAAGGAGAGTGAAGAATGACTAAAGAAGAACTTGAAAAAGAAGCAGAAAAGTCTTGCATTGACAAGACACATTATTGTATTGGCGGTTTTGGCGGAAATGCTTATTGTGAAGGTTACATAGACAGTGCAGAGCCAAGAGAAAAGCGGATTGCAGAACTTGAAGCACAGAATAAGGAACTGCAAAATGGAAACTTTGTGTTAACTGTAAATGAAATCATTGAAGGCAAAGACAAAAAGATTGCAGAACTTGAAGCACAGATTGAGAAAATGAAGTGTTGTGAGAATTGTACACACCATTATTATATTGCACTTGACGATATTACTCATTGCAAACTTTTAGACAGGCTTGCAAGTAGTAAACCTTGTGATAAATGGGAGATAAAAGAAAATGACTAAAGAACAGATTAAGGCGAAAGCAAAAGAACAATTCCCTAATGACGAGTTTAAGCAACAGGCAGTAATTGACGCCATAAATTGGGCAACAAAGGAGCTCGGAAAAGAAAATAAGGATTTAGAGAAACGGTTCACCGAAGCAAAAGAAATCATTGAAGGTTTACTTGAATTAGGTTCTATTGGTGACGGTGATTATACTTATGTGGCAGAAGCAGAGCAATTCCTTAAAGAAAATGCTTGACAAATTAAACTGAGTATATTATATTAGAGAATGTCCTCGTATGAGGATAATATAAAACAACGTAGGTTAGTTGCCTACAGACAGGAGAATACTATGGACGAACAGAAAGCTGTATCAGAAGTAGAAGGAAAGGAAGTTGCTGAAGTAAGCGACGAAGAGCTGGCTTCCCTTATGGAAGAGGGAAAGAAACATCAGGACGCAGAAAATGCTGGTGACGGTGTAAAGGCAGATTACATCTTACTTGCAAAATCTGGAACAAAGGCTCTCAAAAAGAGCCAGGCAGACCTCTACATTGAAGGTCTTAAGATTGGTGACTTCTTCTTGCAGAAAGAGAAGAAAGTTCTCGGTGAGAAACTCCGTGTAGTTCCTCTTGCTTTCATTACACTCTACCAGGAGAAGGCAGACGACTCGAAAGACGCTGATTTCTTCGGTGTATGGAACAAGGAGCAGGCAGAATCTTACCCTCTCGTAGACGGCTCATACTATGACCGTCAGCTCCCTAACGGACATATCCTTCAGCCTGTTAACTGGGTTATGGTTGAAGTCCTCGGACACCCTGAAATCGAGAACGGTGTTATTGCCTACAAAAAGACAGGAAGCCGTATCTGGAGAAAGTGGAAGGAAGACGCTAAGCCTCGCTCAGCAACATCTGCAACCCTCATTTACGAAATTTCTGAAATGGAAGTTTCTAACACAGACAACAGCTGGACAGACATTAAGTTTGAGTACGCTGGCTCTCTCCTTGAGACAGATAAAGCTATGGCTGTCAAGTGTCTTAAGAAGTCAAATGCTATCCGTGAATCTTACGAAAAGCATACCTTCATTTCCAATCATGCTGAAACACAGACAGCTACTAAGGCATTGCCTCAGGCAGACGCTTCAGATGTAGAAGATTCTACAGACGACGAGGACTCTGGGTTTTAATGGTGACTGGGTTGTTAGAGACAAAGAACCATTATAATTAAGTTGGTTATACCCTGAGTGAACTAGTCACTCACTCAGGGTATTATTATCGGTAGAGGTGCAGATAATGATTTCAAATATAGATTCACAGTGTTTTACCCAGCTTTTCAGGGGTAAGGCAAATACCTACGTTAAGAATGAACTGCCTAAGGAAAAGCCTGAAGCAGGACAGAAAATCAAAACAAAGATTACAAACAACGAAGGAACAGTAGACAAAGACTTGCTTCTGAAACACCTTAACGGCAATTTTGGAGTAGGAGTTTGCCCTGTAAATGCAGACGGAAAATGTTTCTTCGGTGTACTGGATATTGACTTTTATCAGTCTAAGATTAAGAGGGTTTTACATTTCATTAAAGAGTACCAGCTCCCTCTGTTACCTTTCAGAAGCAAGTCAGGCGGACTTCATGTCTACCTTATGCTCGCAAAGTCAGTCTCAGCTAAGACTATGCGTGAGACCCTTAATACAATCGTATATTACTTTTCACTTGACATGATTTACGGCAAGTCGAAAGTGGAGATATTTCCTAAGCAGGATAAAGCAGAGGGCTTCGGCTCTTCTGTAACCCTGCCGTACTTTAATGCAGAACACCCGTATACATATCTTCTTGACCTCGACGGAAATCCCGTACTTTTCAAGGAAGCTCTGGACTATATTCAGAAGCACCTTACATCTATCGACGAGGTAAAGAAAGCCATAGATAACCTTCCTTATAACGACGCTCCTCCCTGTATCCAGAGAGCTCTCATAGCTGAGGAAGTAGGCGGAGAGGATACAGGAAGAAATAATTTCCTTTATTCTTTTGCTGTTTATGCAAAGAAGAAATACGGAAACGGATTTGAAGATTATGTAAAAGAAATAAATGAAGGTTTTGAGTGTCCTCTCGAGGACACTGTAGTTGAGCAGACCTGTACATCTGTTCGGGAGCATGAGTATGTGTACAAGTGCAGGGATATTCCATGCAACAGTTACTGCGACAAGCCTGCCTGCCGTAAGAGAGAGTTCGGACTCGGACGGGATAAAGGACACTTTACGGGAATTGATTACGGTCAGCTTTACCGATATAAGACAGCCGAGCCTTATTACATCTGGAAGCTCCGCCTGAACGGTCAGGAAAAATGGGTAGACGTTATATTCAAGGACGAGGGCTATCTCCTCGACCAGCGTAATTTTGCGAAGATGTGCATACGCTACCTTAATAACGCTCCTATGATAGTCAGCACTAACGACTGGAACGCAACGCTTAACTCCATACTTCCTAACGTTATTGACGTTGAGGTTAAGCAGGAAAGCGATACTTCAAGCCTGTCCATGCTTCATAATGCGTTTATCAATTACCTTTCCAACAAGCAGGCTCGTCGGGATATGCCTTATCAGATTAAAATGGGTTTGTGTGTAAGACAGGTAAAGGGAAAGGAAGCCAGGTATTACTTTACGCATATCGGGTTCTCTGAGTATCTGCGTAATCAGAAAATTACTTTTGACTACAGTATGCTCCGTGAAATGCTTCTGAAGTTCGGAGCTAAGGAAGACGTACTGATGTACACCAACGCTCATGAGGAAGAGGTACATTTCCCTTGCTGGAGCAAGGAAGAGGATAAGAACATTGAAGACGCATATAACAATGCTATGGAAGTAGAGCAGGGAGACAGAAACAGTCTGTCTATAGCTGGGGTCGGGGAAGCTTCTAACATTGAAGAGCCTGAAGCAAAGGAAGAAGAGAAGCTTTATAGTGATAAAGATAGGGAAGAATCGGAGGACTTATTCTGATGTTAGTTAAATGTAAAACAGCACTTCTTCTGTCAGACGTACCTTCTTTTACAGATATGTATAGACAGCTTGCAGAAGAAACTGACGTAAACCTTTCGGTTGAAAGCGAGTGGTCAGATAAATACAGAGTCAGCCAGGACGTAGTGATTCTCGGTTCTAAGTACCTGGACAGCCTCAACTCCATGTATTACCCTAACGCTGTGCTGATACTGAAGTCAAGTGAGCGACCTTATCCTTTTATACAGAAAGGAATAACAAGGTTCATATTTGACCACCAGAACGCTGACGAGCTCTTTATGGCTCTGTTCAGAGCTGAGGTCGTTACCGTACATACCAGGAATATTCTTCTTGAGGATATTCTTAAAGACTGTGCCGTATGGAACTTCAGCATGGGAGATTACGACTTTAAGTTTGATAAAGACAGATACTTCTATAAAGGAAAGCCTGTCTATCTGACAAGTTCTCAGAAACGTTACCTGGCAGAGTGGCTTTTGTGCGGACACAAGGATAACAGCAAGAGAATGTTGCTCTGTAATTTACGCAAGAAGTTCGGAGAAGACTTTCTCAGGAACATAGACCGATTCGGTATATCAAAGGAGGAAAACAATGAGCAGTAAAGCAGGAAGGGTAAAGGATTCAATAGTCCAGCAGAGAATCACGACAGTGGTTGAAGTGCTGAGCATTATGCAGGGTGAAGCAGAGAAAATGAACTGGTTTCAGCGTTTCATAGTAGCTCAGCAGTTTATCTGGAGGAAAGACATAAGCTGTTTCTTCCAGCTTGCGAAGAAGAACAAGAGAGGTAAGAATGAAGTTCAAGATTCTGGAAAGGAAAGCTGATTGCTTTCTTCTATGCAAAGTTCGTGAAGACGGATTGAAGAAATATATTGTCAAGGATATTGAAGGAGATGTAATTTATATGTCTCTCAATAACCTTGACGGAGCTAAAAAGGCTTTTGATTCGTACGATATAAATAAAGTACGTGAAGAAAAAAAGAGAGAGTTTGAGAAGTGGTTAAGCGAGAACGCTGAAGCGTAAGTCAGCAGGAGAAATGGAATGTTTGAAGGAAAAGATGTAAGGGTTATTCTGGCAAATGCTGGAACAGGAAAAACGAGAAGGCTGATAGAAGAAGTGTCTAAGGAACTTGAGACAAGACGACCCGAAGAGCTTGCTTTTGTTACCTTTACACGTAAGGGAGCTGAGGAAGGACTTCACCGAGTATGCTCGAAGCTTATCCTTACTCCTGACGATTTACCTTATTTCCGTACCCTTCACTCCCTGACATTCCATGCTCTCGGGCTTAAGGCTACCCAGATGTTCGGACGTCTCGACCAGAGAAAGTTTAATAAAGAGTACGGGTACGAAGTTAACCGCTGTGAAGTTGATACAGGTAAGGTATCTCCTACCCGTGACTCTGAGTATCTTAATTTTTATGACCTTGAAAGGTCAGGAGCTTTAACAAGTAAACAGCTTGCTGAAGCTAACATTGAATTGGGCTATTATCGCCAGCTTGTACGGAAATATGAGGAATATAAAGCCAGCGAGCACCTAGTTGACTTTTTCGACTGCCTCATAAAGTACGTACAGGAAGGCGATTCTCTTCCCTGTAAGGTTGTGTTTATTGACGAAGCTCAGGACATTTCAGCCTTACAGTGGAAGGTTATAGAGAAAGCCTTTATAAAGGCTGAGAAAATCGTAATATGCGGAGACGATAAGCAGAGCATTTATACCTACTCAGGAGCTCGTCCAGATTTCCTGATTGACCTGTCGAAACAGTATCCAGTAGAGCACCTCTCTGTTTCTTACCGTATTCCTTATTCTGTATATAAGCTGTCGGTAGCCATAACTAACTTTATCGGAGACAAGACAGAGCAGAAAGCAGAGCCGAGAATGGAAAACGGAGAGGGAAGCATTACACAGCTTTCCGACCTTGAGAGGTTGAAGCACTTTATCCGTGAAGAAGACTATGCAGAGAATAAGAGTGAGACTACCTGGTATATCCTTTCACGCAATAACTGTTTCCTCGACGCTCCGAAGCGTATTCTTGAAGAGAACCTTATTCCTTACTGGACAGCTGAAGGCTTCTTTATGGGTGGACAGATTATGAAACGCCTGAAGGACTATGAAGGCTATAAGCTTGAAGGCTACGGAAACCCTAAGAAGAAGGAAGACTTTCAGAGAAAGTTCGGAATAGAAGATTTCAGAGTGCCATTTACTGACACCTGTCTTTTTACAGAAGGAAGGAAATGGGTTTATGCTTCTTACATTGAGAAGTACGGATTGAAGAAGCTCGAGGAAATGTGCAAATGGAATCCTCAGATTCTTGTCAGTACAATCCACCACGTAAAGGGAGGAGAAGCTCGGAATGTTGCTGTCATGCTGGATACTACAAGGCGTACAGTAGGCAACATCTTTAATGACATTGACGAGGAGCTCCGTATCCTTTATGTAGGCGTAACACGCACCAAGCAGAATCTGTTTCTGATAGACAGCAAGAACGGGCTCGGTTATGACAAGCTGTTGCAGGTAATTAAGGAAGAGAATAAGCTGGAGTGGTAGATTTTTCTTGACATATAATACTGAGTGTAGTATAATAAGAGTATAAAGGAGGAAAAGATATGGCAGTAGATTTAGACAAAATCAGAGCTGAGAATAAAAAGAAGGTAGTTTATATTGTAGGCTCAATATCACTTGACATTGATAACTATAAGAAGAAGTTTGCCGAGGCAGAAAGTGACCTCAGATATGTAGGGTTTGAAATGGTTATCAATCCTACAGTAATTCCTGACAATCTCCCATACAGACGTTATGCACCTATCAGCATTGCTTTCGTAGAAGCTTGTGACGTTGTATACGCTCTCAATGACTGGGAGAAGAGCTTAGGAGCTCAAGCTGAAGTAACCTATGCTAAAATGGCAGGAAAGGAAATCATTTATCAGGAGAAGACTGAATGACGCTACAGGAATACACGGACAAATTGCAGGAGCTCTGTCACAGAGGGCTTGCACAGAAGAACGTCGTGCTCTATGCAACAATAAATAAAGAGATTTTTATGAATAACTTCCCGAAGATAGAAGAGGTTGCTTACGTAGTAGCTGAAGACAGTATCGGGATAAACTTAGGAGACTATAATGGCTAAAATAGTTGTCGGCTTGGACTGTGAAACATACGACCCTTTACTGAATACTCAGGGCTATTCATGGAAATATGAGCAAGGTCACGTTCTGTGTACTGCGTTGTACTATGAGGCTGAGGACAGAATAGAGGTTATTGCTGGATTGCATAACGATAATTGTCCTTTCCCTGAATATGCGAGAAAGGTAAGCAATGAGTCTATCAGGGCTATATTACAGAACCCAGATGTAATACTTGTCGGAGCTGGCATAGCATACGACCTCGGCTGGCTTCTGTATGAATACGGTATGTCTACTTACGACGTAAAATGTTCTATTGTAGACGTGCTCATAGCTGAGCGTTTTATTGACGAGTACAGCAATCCTGACCTCGAGAGCACATCTAAGAAGTACCTCAAGTACGGTAAGACGAAGGACAGGGTTGAAGCATGGATACATGAGAATATCTCCCGTAAGGGAGACTTCCGTAAGTACCTTAAGGACGCTCCTTATGAGCTTACTGACGAGTATGTACGTGGAGACACAAAGAATCCAGTAAAGATATGGCGTAAACAGCTTACCCTCCTGAAAGAGCAGGACTTGTGTAAGCGTGTGAAGCTCGAGTTTGACTGTATCCTTCCCTGTCTTCAAATGACAATGTACGGACTTCCGATTGACGAAGAAAAGAAGAAGGAAAACTATGAGTATATGACAAAGGTTATAGATAAGTTCCAGAAGGAGTTTATCGCAAAGTATAACCTTCCGAAGTTCAGAATCTCGGCTACAAGGGACGTAGCTTCTTTCCTTGATTCTCATAACATTCCTTACAACCATAAGATTACCCTTATCGGAAAGGACGGAGTACGCTTCAGAAACGGAGACGAGACAGATAAGGCTTATCAGAAAGCCAAGCAGATTGTTTCACAGTTTCGTCTTGTGAAGGGAGTTCTTGTAGCTTTCGTACCTAAGCAAATGGCAGAGCGTACTGTGTCCCTTCTTGCTGACGAGGGATTCATGTGCAATAACTCACCTAACCTTGATAAGAAGTTCCGTGAAGCCCGTCGTGAAGCTTATCCAGAGGTAGCCCTTATCGACGACTGGAAGAAAGCCCATGACATCTGTTCTAAGATTCTCGGGGACAAGTATAACCGCTTCTATGCAAGGAATTACAAGGGAGAGACCTGTGTAAAACCTCAGATAAAGACAGCAGACACCAAGACTCACCGTATGAGCGAGAATATGCCGAACGGTCAGCAGATTCCTTCAAAGAACGGTATCGTAGTTCATGACGATTACGGAAACGAGATAACCATAAGCTTCCCTGCTATTACCAGAGCTCTCTTCCGTGCAAGCAGAGGCTGTGTATTCGGAAAAATTGACTACGGACAGATTGAGTACCGCCTTATCTGTAATATCGCCTGCGGAGAATCAGGAAAAGAAGTAAGAAGACAGTATGCAGAGAATCCGCACCTCGACTTCCACCAGTACGTAGTAGACCTTACAGGACTGTCCCGAAAGTACGCTAAAAACATGAGCTTCGGAGTATCTTTCGGCATGGGTCTTCCTTCTATGGCTGAAAGCTTCGGCTGGACTATGGAGAAAGCGGAAGAGATTTCCGAGGCGTACCATTCAAAAATGCCTTTCGTTGCTCCTACTCTTGCTCTTGTCGGAGACGTTGCAAAGGAAAGGGGATACATTAAGACAGCTTATGGAGCTAGAGCGAGACTCAAGGATAAGAAAAAGAGTTATACAATGCTCAACCGTTATACTCAGGAAAGCGGAGCTGAGAGTATGAAGTGTGCCATAAGGCAGGCTTATCAGGAAGGAGTACTGAAAAAGCTTAAAGCTTCAAATGTCGTACACGACGAGCTTAACTTCCCTTACCTTGAGCCTGACGAAGACAGTATGCTTGCCCTCTACCGTATGGCTGAGATTATGAGGACAGCCATGCCGAACCTCAGAGTTCCTCTTGAAGCCTCTCCTGAGCTTGGAGATAACTGGGCAAGCACCAAGGAAGTAACGGAGTGGATTGAGCTTCGGGATAAGAATGACGAGACTTGGGTTAAGACTTCTCCTGAATTGAAACAGGCTGTAAATATATGTGACAAACTTTTGAAAGAAGGAAGGGTAGCTGTATGATATGGATTGTATTAGCTTTTATTTTCAGTAACGCTTTCACGGGGCTTTACTGTTACCTCAAGGGGCTTGCGAGAGGTATGCTTAATCAGAATAAAGAGGAAGAAAATGGCAAAGAAGAAACGACAGCTTAACTACACGGTAACGCTCCCTGACCATACTCAGAGAGTGTTCCATACGAAGCTTGCAATTCATAAGGAGCTTGGAATATCTCACTTCAAGGTAGACAAGGCTGTTATGAGTGACGAGTGGATTTATGCCAAGAGCCAGAAAGGCTGGATAAGAATAACCGTAAAGGAGGAAGAAAATGATAAAGTGCAGAGTACTAAACAAAGACGCCTTGTATGACTACAAGTGGGCTTGTAAACTTACACAGGGAATAAAGCTTGAGCCTATAGAAGTGAATCGACCTAAAAGCGAAACAGCTTACTGGGTAAGACAGATTGTTGCTAATCATTCTACCTTACGTTTCGTGCATTTCGTGTTTGAAGCAGACGCCCCAAAATCTGTGGTAATGCAGATAATACGGGCAACAAAGGGAAATCCTCAGCCTGAAGTAGAATCCAGCAGACCTGACTGGACAGGAAAGGAAAGAAGCAGTGACCCGTATGAAGAAAAGATTTTCGGACAACTTCATACAGCAGAAAGCTTTACTGCAATGGCTAGCCAGAGGTTATGTAATAAGACAGAGCCTAGAACCAGAGCTGTTATGCTTGAGCTCGTAAAGACGCTTTTACAAAGTCCAGACCCTTTCCTGAGGGCTGTAGGACTGTGCTGTAAGCCTTCCTGCTGGTGGCACGGAGGCTGTTGTCCAGAGCCTAAGTGTTGTAACGAGAGCACCCCAAGCCTTTCAGATAGAATATTTATGGAGGAAGAAAATGACTATTGCTAACTGTAAGAAAATAGGAATCCCTATTGACAAGGTTGGGGACAGATTAAAAGCTCTCAATGAGAGCCTGCTTAAAAACGGTATGACTCTGAAAGCAGATACAGGAGTACATATAGATTGTAGTAGAGACCAAGTAGCACTGAGCTTTGTACTGGAAGTCTATCTGTTTGAAGAGGAGAGCGAAGAAAATGGATAAATGCAGAGTGTGTGGAAAACTGTTTCAAGGAGTAGGCTTAGTCTGTCCTGATTGTGTTGAAGCAATGAGAATGAGAATGGGAATAACAGATGTATCAGAGGAGATAAAAGATATGAAATCAAACGTACGTATACCAAAGAAGAAGGCAGACTCTAAGCTGGATACAATGAAAATAATTACTAACCCTGCCACAGGAGGGAAAATACTTGTACCAGATGTTACAGAGAGTGAAGTAACAATGGATACAGTTACAGGAATGAACCTTGCTGACCTTATGGGTAAATCACCTTGGGGAGACCTGCCACCGACACAGCAGAAGATTCACGAGATTATGGGAGCTATGAAAGACCTTCTTCTGTATAAGAATCAGAAGTATGGAGATTCCGCAATCAACCCTAAGAAGATTTTCTACAAGGGGGACGCTACGAACTCTATCCTGATTAGACTTGACGACAAGATTGGGCGAGTTATGTCTAACACAGAAGAGAAGCCACGTATTAACGATGTATGTGACATTATCGGTTACTGTACTCTCCTGCTTATCAGTATGGGAGTAACAAGAGAAGATATTACAAAGTTTATGGACTAAGGAGTAGGAAATGTTTAATCTTAATGAGCTGTGTCAGATAGCTTACGAAAACGCAACCAAGAGAGAAGCAAAGGACGGAAAGGTATCGACTGATACGAGACAGATGTTGAAGCACTGTGCGACAGAAGTTGTAGAATCAGCAGAAGCCTATAACTCTTGGGTGGACAGGGTAGCAAACAAAGAAATATTTGCTTCCGAACTTGCAGACATAGTTTGTTGCGTACTAATCATTGCAGGCAAAGAAGGGATTGATATGGAGAAAGCTCTCACAGAATGTATGGAAAAGAATTACCTTAGGGCTGAAGGAAGGGGAGACAAATGAAAGAGCACCACGGTATTCCATGCGACGAGCAGGGGCTGAAAGAGTTTGAGCAGACTTGGAAAGATATTGAAGAATCTATAGAGTACTGTGAAAAGCACCCTTGCAAACTGAACAAGGGTAAGGTATAATTAAAGTATCTTAACGTTAAGGAGATAAAATTATGAGTGCTACTATCCCAGACACTATGCTTTTGAAGGACTTGCTCAAGTCTACAGGATACGACTGTCCTGCTAATCTTGCAACAAAGACCTTCAAGGAAGCAACAGCAGGTGATGTTCCTTCTGACTTGGAAGAGAACCACGCAGTCTCTGTAAATGCTTCTGACTACACTCAGCCGATTGAGGTAACACCAGCAGAAGGCAAGGAAGGAATGAAGAAGTGTACAATCACTCTCACAAACATTCCTGTAGCTGGAGCTACACTCTATGCTTTCGGTACAGCAGAAGGAGTTGTTTACCTTACTGAAGTACCTTCAGCTGATACAGCCAGTGTTGATGTATATGTTCCAGCTGTTACTGGACTTGCAAAGACTACAGGCTCTTACACAGCAGAAGGAAGCAAAGTTACAGTAAGTGCAACAGACTATGCCCGTTACGCAACAGGCGACGTTGCCCTCTAAGCCTGAAAAAATCGTGCAGAAATGCACGATTTTTTCTTGTTGACATATTATACTGAGTGTGGTATATTATAAGAGAAAGGAGTAAGATATGTATGTAATTAGTAATGTATCAGACACTTATGCAATCTGCAACAATGAACAGCACTTCAAGAAGCTCTATTGTGTGACAGAGCTTAAAAGACGAAACGAAAGGCAGAAGATTTTTTACATTGAAACAGAGGAGACAGTAGCAGGCTTCCCTGACGTTATGGAGCTGTGGACTACAATGCTACAGGAAGGTGAGTGCACTCTAGCAATGTTCTATGAGTTTAAGTTCTCAAGCAATAACGGAGCAATCAAGTTCCAGCCTACTCAGCCTGCTTTTTATAAGCAGAACTCGGAGCTCAATATCAAAATTGTGGCTTACAATAATCAGAGTAAGAGAGTACACGTATTTAGTGCTAATGAGATATTTGACAAGCAGTCTCCATACTACACAACTAATGGCAAGATAAATCTCAGTGCTGTCGAGAAGGAGCTCGGAGTTATGACAGTAAGAAGCTGTAGCAAAGAAGAGAAAGCAGAAAGAGATAAAGCTATATATGATTACTACATAGATAACAGGCTGATAGCTTACGGGGAAATACCTGATACAGTACCCAAAAACTTCCCTCCTGAAGTGAGAGAAGAGATAATAAGACAGAGAGTAGAAGAGTTCTGTCTTAAACGCTACAGAGAGGATATGGAAAGAATAAGGAGTAAATATGAAAGCACTGATAATTAGTTTAGAATCATTCCAGAGAGGGGAAGTACCCGAGGAAGTAAAGAAGTACATTCTTGCTCACCACGGAAACGTATTTCAGATTCTCGACGAGAGCTCTAAGATAAAGACGAACGAGCCCTGTAAAGAGAGTAAGAAAAGCAAGCGTACTCAGGCTATAATGAAGCTCAACAGAATCGGACACCGCTGTATCCTTACAGGAACATTTATGAGTAAGTCTCAGGTAAATGCTTACGACCAAATGAACTATCTCTGTCCTAACTTCTTTCCTGAATCTATTTACGCTTTCGCAGAGAAGTACTCGCTGAGAAGAACCCTTACCTCTGTCAGAGGAGCTCGTATTACTCTGTCTCCTGATGACTACAATGCCATCTACAAACGACTGAGTAAGGCAAAGAAAGACCCAGTCAGCTACAGTCTAAGCGGACTTATAGAGGGAGTAAAGAGGTTCTATGGACTTACAGACGAAGCTTGTATGTGGATTTATAACCATCCTGTATACTCTCCGTTTATGAATACAGACGAGTTATGGAAAAGAATTGGAGATGTATGCTTCCATCCGCAGAAGTCAGACATACTCGAAGTACCTCCAAAGGTATACAAGAAGTACAGCATTGAGCTTACTAAGGAACAGAAGAATCTTTACCTACAGCTTCAGAATCAGCACTGTACTGACCGTATCACAGTAGACAACGGACTTAAACTTTACATCCGATTTCAGGACATCTGTAACGGTTATGAGCCTGTAGATACAGGAGAGATTGACGATAAAGGAAGAAGTATCATAGAGCTCATTCCTCTCAAGGAAAATCCAAAATTGGATTGGCTTGAGGAGATTATAGAATCTATAGGAAATGAGCAGGCTGTTATCTGGTGTGCACGCTCAAGGCTCTTACACGACGCCTGCAAGAGAATGAGAGACAAAGGATACACTTGCGGTATCTATGACGGTAAGGTTAGTGCTCAGCAGAGAGAGCAGAACTACGAAGACTTTTTTAAGAAGAAGCTTCAGCTGATGTTTGCTAATCAGGCTTCAGCCAGCTACGGACTTGATAAATGGCGTAACGTAAACTATGCTCTGTATCTGTGTAATGACGCTTCTGTTGAAAAGAGAGTACAGAGCGAAGACCGTATAGCTCGTGGTGAGTACGAAACAAATAAGACAATAATTGATTGCTCGTGTGCAGGAACAGTAGAGCAGAGGGTAACTGAATCTCTTCTGTTGGGTCAGGAGCTTGTAGACTCTGGTGTAACAGACGCAAGCATTTTCAAATATTATGGAGACTGATATGATATTGTTAATTGGAATCGGGCTCTTCCTTCTCTGTACTATAGGGAAGGCTATTGCTCAAGACTGGGTTACAGGTCAGCAGAATCTTCAGTGGTGTTCATCACAGATAGCTGACGCTATTTATGGTGGCTCTGAAAGAATAGCAGGCAGTATTGAAAACAGTGCCTACCTTCTGACAGAGGAAGAGAAGGCTCTCATAGAAGAGTATAAGGGAAAAGAGATAGAGACTTATACAGATAAGCACGGAAGATGTATGAGAACTCGCATTATTTATAATGAAAGAGGAATCCCTATAGCAGAAGAAAGAATCGAGATTGCAGAGTAGGAGGAGATATGAAAACACCTTGGAAACACCAAAAATATGCAATAGATAAATATAAGGACAGACCTTATTTCGGTTTACTGTTTCCGACTGGAACAGGAAAGACCTTCACAGCTTCACGCATAGCAGAAGCAAAGAACAAGCCTGTTTTAATTATTGCTCCTAGTGCCTTATGTAAGCAGTGGCAGGAGGAGCTGACCAATAAAGGCGAGGACAGGATAACTACAGAAGATTGGGAAGTAGTTGTATGCACGAGCAAGACCAAGAATACCAAGAAGTTTAAGGAAGCTTTAGAAAAGATTTGTGAGGAATAATATGTTAGAAGAAAAGATAAGTCAGCACTTAAGACAGCCTTATATCTACCTTAAGGACAAGCAGAAGTTTCTCTGTTCCAACGGAGTGCTCTTCACTCTGGAAGAGTATAAGAAGGGAATCGACTTAAATGCTGAGTACGAACGACGAGCAAAGGAGGATATGCTTTATGATTATGTTTATGCAAAGAATACAGGACTTCTTCGCAAAAAGAGAGGCTATGCTTCTAAAGACATACACAAGGAATCCACTGAAGAGACTTCTCCGAAAGTTGATAGCTTGGAGAAACAAGAGGAAAGCACTCAAGTGGTACAAGCACCTGAAACAGTGGGAGAAAGATTGGATACTCGGCTTGAACAGACTAAAAACAATGTTCGAGGAGTATCAAGAGACGGAGGAGATGTCGGAAGAGTCAGGGCTTCCTTCCTTATCGTCGGAATCCTCGCATTTGCTTCTGTCTGCTCAATGTACGAGTCCACCCTGCACACCGCAACCTACCTTTACGACTACGTTGACCTTATTTCAGCTTGGCTTTTAAGTACTGCGGTCACTGCCTACAACAGCTCGGCTTTTGAAGTATCAGTAATGTTCCATACAATGAAGCGTAACTTTATGGCATTTATCTTTATGCTCCTCTGGGCTATGGTAACGGTATTTTCAATGGCTACAACTGTCTCTGTATTCTATGACAGATTCAATTTCAATGAGACTCAGATAGCTCAGGAAAACAAGACTGTAGATTCAAACAAGCTCGGACTTGAATTGCTTCGTACTAAAGAAAAAGATTTACGAGAGTCTATTGAGTTCAAGAAGAAGGATATTGAGTACCGACAGGAGAGAGACTATGCTACGACTGCTGTCCGCCTTGAGCTTGAAGCCTTGCAGAAGGAGCTTCAGGATAACCTCACAGAACAGCAGAAGCTCTTGGAGAGTACGCCTGAAGTAGTAGAGGAGAAGATACAGAGGAAGGAAAGTCTTTTTGCTTTCCTCGGAAGGCTTATGGGACTTGAAGGAGGTATCTTAGAGTTCATTATGAGTACCTTATCAGCAATCTTTATCAACCTCATAGCACCTCTGTCACTGACAGCTGTAATTGAATTAAACAAGAGAAAGGAGAAGTAATATGATAGGACTTAGAAACAGTAGCGACTGTAACTGTAATTCCTGTGGAAGCAGGAAAGACTTGTTTACGATTCTGATTCAAAATCCGAACAAGCAGGGAACGGAGATAACCCTCTGTAAAGTATGCTGTCATAGCTTACAGTCTTTATTAAATATGACCAAGATAGAAGGAATAAAGATGTGCAGTATAGACGAACTTGACAAATAATACTAAGTGTGGTATCTTATAAACAGGAGTAAACTATGAAGACAATTCAGAGTACAGAGACAGTTACACTCAAGGTAAGCCCTGAGGAACTTCTCGATAAAAAATGGCTCAACTTCCAGCTTCTCTCAAAAAAGCTTGGTGAGGTTGAACGTAAGAAAAAGATGGAATACAAGAGCTTGCGTAATCGTTTCTATAATTCCCGTGCTTGTGGTAAGTACGATATGAAGGATATTGCAGGGCTTCCTTGTATTAACGTAGACAGCCCTATGAAGGGAGAGGCTTCTCTTATCCTCGTATTTGAGAGGGTGTAATATGATATGGCTCAATAAGACATTGAAGTTTATTGCACTTACTATATTCAGATTAGCGACAGGAGCAATGCTGGCTATCCTTGCTTTGCTTACTACCAGTCCTATTATGATTATAGCTTTGTGTATAATGGACGCAATCGGAACTATACCTGCTATGATTCAGGGAAAGTACTTTATCTGCTGGCTTATAGTAAGCTCGCCTTTCTTCCTCGGATACAATCTGTACACCGACATCAAGGCAAGACTACCTAAACATAAAAAGAACTAAGGAGAACGAAATGAAAAGATGTATCATTACAGTAGAAGGCGGACTTGGTAAGAGCGTTATGCTCACAGCTATCCTTCCAGAGCTTAAAAAGAAGTACGACGAGCTTTATGTAATCTCGCCTTACTTTGACGTATTCAAGGCTTGTAGCTTTGTTACAGACGCCTTCCCGTTCGGGCAGGGAACACTCTATCAGGAGCTCGTACTTGACCCTGATACAGATGTGCTTTGGAAAGAGCCATACAGCAATCAGAAGTTCATTAAAAAAGAGTGTCACCTCTTTGAAGCTTGGGCTGAGGAGTTCGGTATTAAGCTCCCTAAGGGAGGAATGGACTATGTTCCTAACGTTGACATTCTTACTGAAGCTTATCCTAACATCGCTGAAATTGCTAATAAGAAAATCGAGGAGCTCGGAAAGTACATTATTGTACAATTCAGTGGTGGTCAGTCTCCTCTTGGTCTTGTACCAGACGCAAACGGAAATCTCCCTCCGTACAGTGCTCAGGTAGAGCCGATTAAGCGAAACTATCAGAAAGCTCAGAAGCTTGTTGACATCCTGCACAAGGAATATCCTGAGCACAAGATTCTTCACTTCGGGCTTCCTAACGAGCCGACATACAACGGAGCAGATAAGATTGAAGTGCCTTACCTTACTTACATCCTGCTTGCTAACAGTGCGGATAAGATTGTTTGTACTGATTCTTCTCTGCAACATCTTGCTACAGGACACTGTAAGGACATTACAGTTATCTGGGGAGAAACAAGACCTGAGCACTTTGGATACAACTGCAACAAGAATATCTGTGCTAAGAAGGTACTCAACTCTCAGCCTTATTTCAAACCGCTTGGCGTAAGCCCGTCAATCGTACATTTCCCTGAACCTGAGGAAATCCTTAAGGTTGTGAAAGGTACGAAACAAAAAGACTAAGCAGTAAACAGCTTGCAAATATACCTCTTGTACTTTATAATAGAGTACAAGAGGTATTTTATTTATGGCAGATACACAGATAATTGAAGGCGAGGACGTTTCGGTTTTAGAGCTGAATGGTGTACAGCACGACCTCGTAGACGCAAGTGTAGAAGAGCGTCTTAGTGAAGAAATCATAGCAAGACAACAGGAAGACGAAAGTCTCTTGCAGAGTATTGGAACAGTGTCTGGAAATCTCACGACTGAAACAACAGCAAGAGAAAATGCTGATACTGCACTCGGCACTAGAATTACAGAGGAAGCTACAGCAAGAGGAAACGCTGATACTGCTCTCGGTAACAGAATTACTCCTCTGGAGAGTGGTCTTCCTGCTGAGATTACTGCAAGAGAGAACGCTGATACAGCTCTTGGTAACAGACTCACTACAGTAGAAAACGGACTCTCTGCTGAAGTTACTGCAAGGGAGAACGCTGATACAGCACTCGGTAACAGAGTAACAGCTATCGAGGGCAAGATACCTAGTCAGGCGTCAGCTCAGAATCAGCTTGCAGATAAGGACTTTGTAAACTCTTCTATAGCTTCAAACACAGCCAACTTCCTCGGAACATACACCTCTCTCGCTGACATTGAGGCTATCCAGAATCCTACAAACAATGACTATGCTTTCCTTGAAACGACAGACTCTCAGGGAAACAATGTATACGACAGATACAAATACAGTGCTTCTGAAAGTCAGTGGCTCTTTGAGTATGAGCTTAATAACTCTTCATTCACTTCAGGGCAGTGGGCTACAATCAACTCTGGCTTGACCCAGAACTCGGTTGACACAGATATTGCAACTGCTATCGGAGCTCTTGACGCTAATCAGGCAGGCGGAAACGGAAAGTATATCAAGGCTATATCCGAGACAGACGGTGTAATCTCAGCTACGGAAGGCACTATAGATTCTGCTGTTACTGCTTCAAGCAATAACCCTGTTTCTTCTGACGCTGTAAAGACCTACGTTGACACTCAGGTAACGCAGGCTATTGCTCAGGTGCTCGATACTGGATTCTAATGGAGGCTTAAAATGAGTGACTTAACAAACGTATTTACAGACATAGCAGACGCTATCCGTGCCAAGACAGAGACACAGATTACCTATAAGCCTACTGAAATGGCAAACGCCATTAACAATATCTCAGGCGGTGGTGGAGTATTTGAGGTTACTACAGGAAGAGTTACTTCTAGCTTCAATATGCCTGTTAGTATTCCTGAAGGCGTTACTAATATGGCAATGTGCTTTCAAACTCTAGTTAGTTTTAACCAACTAGTAAACATACCTAATACTGTTACGAATATGTCACAGTGTTTTTCAGGCTGTCACGAGTTCAACCAGCCTGTAACTTTCCCTAACTCAGTAGAGAGAGCAGAGAATTGTTTTCAGCATTGTACTAATTTTAATCAGCCTGTTTCTCTCTCTGACGCACTTGAGGATATGTTCAGTGTATTTTACAACTGTCAAAGTTTTAATCAGCCTGTAGTTATCCCTAGATATATCTCAGGAATACAAACGTGCTTCTTTAACTGTATCAGCTTTAATCAACCTCTGTATATACCTTCGGACGTGTTTAGTATGCATAACCTCCTTAATAATTGTACTAGTTTCGGTAGTAACATTTATGTAAACGCAAGTTCTGCTTTAAGTAGTGCAGGTGCAAGGAATATGTTCCGTAACTGTAATAATTCCTTGCCTAAACATATTTTCACTCACAATACACGCATATTTAATGGTACGGCTACAACCAACTCAATCACAGGAACAGCAATAACTTGGACACAGGACGGAGCTAACTACTACAATACAGCTTATAACATCTATATCCATAACGTAGCTGACCCATACACTATTCTGAACAATGCTGACTATCAATTTGATAGTCAAAGACCTCTTCCAAACTCTCCTGCAATAGTGTTCGGAAGTGGGGTAAGAAATCTCCATCTTGCTTTCTATGGTGTGGGACTTATCAGCGACAATACACTTATTATGTTCGAGGAAGGAGTAGAAAACCTATCCGCCTGTTTCTATGAACAGTCAATGTTCAATCAGCCTGTAACTATTCCGTCAAGTGCAGTGGACTGTTCTGCTTTGTTTGTATATTGTGAGAACTTCAACTCTCCTGTTGTATTCAGAAACGGAGTAGAAGACATAAGCGACGGATTTGAATATTGTCAAAACTTTGATAAAGATGTATGGATACCAGAATCTGTTACTAACCTGCGAAATACTTTCCGTGGTTGTACCGCTTTTGAATCAGGCTCAGGCATAGTTCATATCAGTCATAACATTGCTCTTGGGAACACCAGCAACTACATTTACAGTGCTTTTACAGTAATAAGTGGTGAGGACGGAACGGAGTCTGGATTGTTTACACCTTTAGACCCTTCAAGAATCCTGAATGACTACTAAAGCATAAACTTCGGGCTGTAAAGCCTGAAGTTTATACTGTTGACTTTCTAAACTAGGTGTAGTATACTATACCGTAAGAGGTGTAGTATGAAAAACATAACTGTAGTCATTCCAGCCTTCAAGGCAGAGAAGACGCTTGAAAAGACATTAAGCTCAATCAACATTCAGACAATTTCGGCTCAGGTAGAAGTAATCGTTTCCTGCGATAACCCAGAAGACGATTACTCTGCCATAATAAGGAGATTTCCTTCCCTTGAAATAAGACAGCTTAAGTGCAGGAAGAACACGGGAGCAGGGCTTGCCCGTCAGAGAGGTCTCGACGACGCCAAGACACGGTGGGTAACGTTCATAGACGCAGACGATATGTTTGCTTCTCCTTTCGCTCTGGAACAGCTTGCAATGGCAATAGAGAAAGACGTAGTCGAAGTGCAGGGAGCTTTCGCTCAGGTGTGTCCTACACCAGAAGGTACACGTTTCGTACTACGCAATGAAATATCTCACCCTTGGGTTTTCGGTCGCCTTTACTCTGTAGACTTCCTTAAGCAGAGTAAGATTTCCTTCTCCTACCTTCGGGCAATGGAAGACGGAGAGTTTAACTGGAAGATACGACTTATCACGGAAGGCACTAACCTGAAGATTAAACAGATTCAGGACTGTGTGTACTACTGGCTTCCTAACTCGGAGCACTCCATTACACGCACGGGAGAGAAGAACGGTATCCCTCAGTACAATTTCGACCTCTGTCAGATAGGAGCTACCATTGCTTCCAAGCAGGCTACTGACTTCGCAAGAAAGATAAATCCTTTCAACGGTTCTATAAACAAGTTCATTACCGAGCAAATGATTGGACATTACTTTACTTACGTTGAATGTATCGGTCGAAGACCTGAGTTTGCAGAGCAGAACCTCTGGCTGGGTAAATACTTCTACAATGAATGTTACAAGCAGATAGAGTCTACTGTCAGCGAGGACATCATAAAGCAGATGTACACTCAAATGAACGTAAGCAGTTCCAACTCCCTTGTAGGTATCATTCCTTCTGTCTCATTCTTCGAGTGGTTCAATAAGGTAAAGGAAGAAGCTTATTCAAGGGAAGACATCAAGACAATCAGAAGTAAACTTGCTAAAGAGCTTATCGAGAATGACATCAAGACAGGCGTCATAGACGAAGACTGTTCAATATTTAATGAATAGTTCTTGCAAACAAGCCCCCTATGCTTTATACTGTAAGCAAGGGGGCTTTTATTATGTTAAAAGGTATAAATCAGGCAGACCCTAGACTTATCTTACCAGTACAGCATTATGGCTGTTACTTCCTCACTCTTGCTCAGGCTTCACCGATTGTATTCAGCGGAGACGAAGGCTGTCAGAGACTCAACGGTATATGGGTAAAAGCTACAGAGCTCGGTATCATTTCAGGAGACGTTAACCACGACGGAGATGTTGACGACGACGGAGAGGCTGAGATTCAGGACGTTACACAGCTTGCCCAGAAGTTTTTCAATCTTAAAGTTAAATACGACGGAATACATCACGAAGGCAACGAGCCTATTCCTGCTAATGTAAAGCTTGTTATCGGTCAGTACTGGTACAAAAGCGGACATTTCGTCCAGCTCAATAAATCAAAGAAGGTTATATTTGATTCCTACGGGAAATCTAATACCGTGAAGAACGGGTATCTTAAAACAATGAGGTGGTTTTATGCAGTCTAAACTCTATAATTCTTACAGAATTACACACAAGAGTGGTGCTGTTGAGGAAATCAACGCAGAGAATCTCGTTGAAGCCCTTAACAGTATGTCAATCAAGGAAGAGTTCGACCCTGTTTTGCAGACTTATATGCAGGCTCAGGGAATACGTACTCTTATAAGTGACCTTCCAGAAGAAGTTCCTTTCACTTCTGTCGTAAACGACACAGCAGGTGGCTCTATTGCTACACCGCTTTCGGGAACAGTACACACAGGCGACCAGCTGTCATTCAAGGCAATTCCAGCACGTAACTACGTATTCAAGAACTGGAAAATGAATGACGTTGTTGTTTCAGAAAGTGCTGAGTTTGTCTATACTTTCCCAGAGCTTCACGGAGAAGCTTCGGCAGTATTCAAGGCAACCTTCGAGCCTGCTCCTGTTGAATGGGCTACAGCTGTAAGCCCAGCAGAAGCTACAGGAGACGGAGCTATGACATTCCCTTCAAGCGGAGTTACTCCTGCTGACGGAACAGTATCGGCTATCGCAGTAGACAGCGAGCACTATACTTTCAGTCACTGGGAGCGTAACGGTGTAAATGTAGGCGACAACAAGGTACTCTCTGCTGAAGCTGAAGAACCAGCTGAGGGAGAAACAGAAGTAATCTACACAGCAGTATTCACTGAGGTATAAAAATGGGAAGCGAGAATAAGGATAACATTAACCTTACCGAACTTCTCATTAAAATAAGTTCTGACGTATCAGCCATTAAGTCTGATATGCAGAACTTTAAGGATTCCTATAAGAATGAAAAAGAGAATCTGCTTGCTGAGATTGACGACGTAAGAAAAGACTATGAAAAAGAAATGAAGGCAGTAAAGGAGACCTTCGAGGAAAAGATTAAACAGCAGGACGCTCAGATAAAACAGCTTACCATTTATACTGAAGCTCTCCGCACAGAGAAAGACAAGACAGACGCAAAGAAGTACAGGAGTATCATTGCATTTATTCTTGTCGGTGTCGGAGGTATGCTGTTGGCTCTTATCCCAAGCTTCATACTGTTTATGATTAAATCCAATATCGGGGGCTGATAAAATGGCAGACGAGAAGAACGATTGCAATAAGCACAAGAACTGGTTTACTTCCCTATTTACGGACAGGGAATGGGACTGTGATATTACCAAGGTCTTAGGCTTCGGTATTATCGTAGCAGGTTTGATTGGATTCTTCCTTGAGAAGAACGATTTTCAGTGGGTCGTAGCTTTCGGCTCAGGCTTAATTGCTACTGGAAAGTTTTCCAAGGAAGGCTAAATTGTGTGGCAGAAGATTAAAAAAGCTTTTATTATTGCTGGTGCTGTTATTACCGTGGGGCTGTGTACCGTTTATCTCGTATTCCTACGCAGACGTGATTCTGACGGACGAGGAAGTGACGGAGTTAATGAGTACGATTCAAGAGTCGAAGAAGGACTTAGCGGAGCTACAGAGCGAATTAACGAGTGCCGAGGAACAGCTGAACGCTGTGAAGAGCGATTACGACGAGCTGAAGAAATCTTACGAACAGCGATTGAAAGAGGAGAAAAAGAAAAGCACTGAAGCAAAGATATTTGCTTACAGTGCTTCTGCTTCCACTCTACTGATTTCCATTGTCCTGTTTATTGTGGTTCTTTAGACTAGTAGTGAGTTGGCTGTGCTAACTTCACATCAACGAAATTAACACAGCAAAGACCTTGTGCAGATAATGGGTCAAGTCTTACACAAGCCCAAGCCCAACTATCATTGTATATACAACTACAGAATGTATAACTACATCCTCTGTATAAATGTACGGTACAACCCTCGTAGCAAGCACAATAACCTCCGTGTAAATCAAGATACAGATTAGCACAGGTATCATTACATATTGTAGTTCCCATCCAGTTATGTCCTGCTGGAGTACAGGAACGATAGACAGCGAAATGACAGCAATTAGCAAAGTAGCTTGCGTCACCGACGAGACCTTTCTTATCACCTAAATCGCATTTTATACAACAGACTACGTCGGAACAGTCACAGCAAGTATACACTAGGTAGTCACTACTGCTAGGTACAACTACGAAGGCATTACCCCAGTTTCTCCATTTATCCCAGTCACAGCTATTAGTATTGGTGAGAAGGTAACAACGGAGATTAGTCATATTATTTCCACTAGCTCTCTCCGCCAGTGGCGTAACAACAATGTTAGGACAGCAATCACACACTTCAGCTACCAGACGTATGTATCCAATGTCTCCGTCACGACAAGCATAGATAATACCGTCACCGCAAGCTGTTCCGAGTTTAGCATAAACTACAGCATAATCACAGACTCCAGCTGTTCTACAGCAAAGAATACGCAAATCCCGTGTACAAGATTCTATAAAGCCTGTTTTTATAGAATTGGCGTGTACCATTCCAGTTACACCGCACAGTTTGAGTGTGTATGCGTCATTATTGATAGTACCATAATACAGAGCAATGTCCCTGTAATCAGAACCAGCTCCTCTGTTACATATAATTCCTGTGTATACTCTATCAGAGCTCAATCCACACCTAGCGTGGAATACACCGTCACGTCCACACAGATAAGCACAGATATTACAGCCTAACTGATTCTTGCCAGCACAGTTACCACCGTATAAGCCTACGTCGCAATAAAGCTGTGCGTTAGCTCCATAGTTTACAACTTTTGATACTCCAGAAAGAGAACCGTCAGCATTACCGTAAGAAAGTCCTCCAGACTTTCCAACAGTAGTTGCTCCTGTACAAACAACGACTGGCACTGTTGTGTTAGCTCCAGCGTCTGACATTGTAAGTGTTCCGCCTCTAAAAGCCTGACAAGCCTGAGCAAAAGTGTAACCTGCAAACTTAGTAGCGTTTCCAGCACAGGCAACTGTCTTATTTGCGTCGGCTGTATTGTCTACATTTCCTAAGCCTATATCAGATTTAGTTAAAGTGATATTTCCAGCAACAGGAGCAACGTTATTTACAGTCTTTACATCACCAGCAGAAAGCCTTCCCCATATAGAACCGTCATAGATTATACGGTCATTAGCAAAGAACTCTATATCCCCGTGTCCTAAGTCCTGAGTTCCTCCGACAGATACAATATAGAAGTCACCTTTGGTAGCTCCTGCCATACCGTCAGAAAGGGTAGGTGTATTTGTATTAGCGTTCCAGTTACCTTTATATTCAATGGCTGATTCTGGAAGCTGTGAGTAAGGGATACGTCCGTTAGCGTCGAGTGTAGCTATACCGTAAGCAGTACCTAAGTGACTTATGAAAGTATCAACAAGTCCTGTCACATTGTCTGTAATTTTATTTACGTTGTAAGACAAACGACCAAGGAAGTGATTCATAAACATTCTTGTGATAGAAGAAGCCTGAGACCTCCATCCTTTAGAAAGTACTGTTTCATTTACTTTCATAATCTCAGCGTTTCCTACAGGAATGTTCTGCTCGTTGTCTACATCATATACAGTAACACCGTCAGCACAGTTACATCTGTAGGCTTCTTCTGTATAAGAGAAACGGGCTACCTTGTTGCAATTCAGGGTATCCTCTACACATTTTATCGCAGTTAAGTCTTCATTAAGTGTTCCCATATATATCTCCTTTATTCTTCTACAAGAATTGTCTGCTTGAACTTAGTCTCTATTAAGTATTGAAACAGAGATAACCTCTGTTCCTTATCTGTAACGGGAACATCCCCGTTATATGTATAATGTATCTGCAAGTACTTGCCATTATCTGCAACATTTATTCCAGTAAGTGTTACAAGTCCTTGAGGACACAATACTTCAACTATCCTTGCTAATGTAGCAAGAGAAGCTCCGTTGTATCGTACCCACTGCATTGTCTTAAAAAGCTCAATATAAAGCTGTGGAGATACGTTCTCATATACTGTAACACCTTCTGACAAGAAAGAAAACTGGTTACCGTGAAAATCAGAATAAGCCTTATTTACAGGAGGAGTGTATACAAGCTTTTCTTCTCGTACCTTACCATTGTCGTCCAGTACATCACGCTCACCTTCCACAATGTAACCAATAACAGGCTCGTCTCCTACGAGGGAGCTTCGCTTCTCGTCTGTAGCAAGAGTATTTATATCTGGACTTGTTATATTCTCGTCTGTATGCTTAAAGTCAAAAACTTCGGTATTGACATCGAAAAGACCTCTTTCACTGAACTCTTTTCCTCCTACCTTGTGCGAGTTAGCAAGGTAGATAGCTGACTTAGATTCAGAGGTTGGCTTTCGAGGCAGGAATACAGAAGCGAATCTACCAATGCCATAGAGGTTCTCCGTGAAGATGGTATTTATATCAAACTGCTGTCTCTTGTACAGAAACAGAAAGTCCTTAATCTCTTTTGTACTGAGATTAAGGGTATTGTGTATCGCAGTGAGATAGAATCCGTTTAATTCTCCTCTAAGGAATCTGAAGAACGCTTTAGCCATTAGTTATACTCCCTTTCGTAAGTTACGTCTAACAAGTGAGGGATTCTCGAAGAAGGTACTTCAACAAAGTCTACAACCTCGTCATTCTGCATAAGGTCTACAGAGAGTACTTCGACACTTGGAAGGCTGATAGTTTTTAATACATCATAAACATCTTCCTCTGTTACGAAATCAGAGTGTACTTCAGGAGCGAAGCGAACCATAAGCTTATTTGTGATTGTATTCTTAACATCGTATTCAGAGATATAAAGGTCATTCCATTTTGCGTGAATCTTAATCTTAAAGTCTGTTCTCCTGAATGGTACGAGATAGAAAGTCTGTGTACTGCCAAGTAAAGCAGGGCTGTGGTATTCAACAGGAACGCTGTCGCTTGTCTGTACAGTAGGACAGATAATTTTATTTGCTATAATGCCTGCTATCTCACTTCTAGGTGAACCAGAGAAGAAGATAATGGCAGTGAAAGCAGGAATAAGAATGTCGTCATAAACAACAGAGGTTACAAGGTTATTGAATCGTACCTGACAGTCAAAGAGATAAGGAAGATTCTTAAGCTGGTTTTCAAGCTCTATAATGGAGTCTTGGTCGTCGTATCCGTTCAGGATTCTGTTTCTAAACTCAAGGTCTGTTTCTCTTGCTGTACCAAGCAAAGCAGAGTTATCAGAACAGTTAAACTGTAAACCATCTGGAATAGAAGTTGTGCTTGTAACTGTGATGTCTTCCTGTGCTGTAACAGGAAAGCTTCCGACCTGTTCCGACATAGCCATATAGATAGCTGTATCAGCTGGGTGCATTGTTTTATCTTCCAGTACCTCAAATATGAACTTTGTCTCGTCGTCCAGCTCATAAGTATATATGCCTCTAAGAAGAAGCTTATCATCAAGTGTAGTATTCTTAATAATAATCTGAAGTCCAGAACCAGAGCCTGTTCTTCTTTCTGTTCCTACAATCATAGCAACACTGTCCAAGTCTTCTACAGCACACTTAGCTGGGTCGAACTTATTGCTTAGTACTACACAAACATTGTTTATTACTTCCAAGCCTTTAGAGATTGCCTTAAACATAAGGTATACTATGTTGGTGTTTGCCCTTGCCATTTTGTCTGGAGCAATGAGCTCGTCAAAATCGTCACACATTTTAGTGAGAATGGCGTCAAAAGTTTTTATCTCCATTTTAAGCAATCTCCTTTAATGAATATGTAAGATAAGATTTTCCGCTTGCGTCCGTAATTGTATCGAATACTACAGATACCATTGTAGTAACTTCAGTAACAGCATTAGACAAGTCGTCCATAAGTTGAATAGGACTGATTTCACCAAGAATAGCTTCACTCCAGCGAACGCCATCATTCATAGCTAACGGGTCAAGTCCTCTCTGGAATATGGTAGCAAGAGCACACTGCTGTTCCAGCTCGTCTCTGTTGTCTACTGTCTCACAGCCTGTGATAACCTTGTTTGTAGTACGCACTACAAGCTTTCCATCTTCTACTCTTACATTGTCTGAGTTGATAATCAGTTTATTGTTTTCAATGTTTACATCGGCAACACGCTTAAGCTTATTCAGCGACCATACACCGTCCTGAACATCGTCCTTAGACTCTGTTTCAATGATTTCAGGGATAATGTCGATTACGTCTGGTGTATAGACGTATTCATACCCTGAGGGCTGGCGAACTGCTTCTTTCTTGTATACCTTAACATCCATAGCTCATATTATACACCGTCTGTACACAACCGTCAAGTTTACGGAGTTACTGGAGCTGTTGTATCTTCAAGCAGAGAGGCGACTGTCGTACTAACCCATTGAAGATTGCTTGTCTGAGATGTAGGAGATATTGTCTGAGTTGCTTCTGTACCAGTCGTAACCAGAGCGTTAATCTGCTCCACAAGTCCCTTAATTACCTTGAATAAGTCAGTACTATTGTTCTTGATTGTATATTTACCCTTAGTATCAATGACTACATTCCCGTTCTTATCTATACTTATATCTGTTTTCGGAGCTGTTACTGTGATAGCTCCATCCTTATCTATACCTAAGGTAGTCTTTGGTGTAGTAAGCGTAAAATCTCCGTTCTTACTTATCTGTAATGAATCCTTAGGCAGAGTAATAGAAAGAGAGCCATCTGCCTTGGCTTTAATAGCGTTCTCGTGAGAAGAGGAATTAAATTGATTCATAAGGACAGCGAGCCCTGAAAGTCTTGTATATCCCTTGCAGGTATCGTCTATTATAGGGTCAGTGTTGTCTACGTCAAACATCTTAGGATTAAAATGTCTTGGACTTAAGACAAGTACCTTGTCTCCTTCTGCTGGCTCTATCTCTACACTCATTGTAGCAGAGCAAGGAGATATAAGAGTACATATCATAAGCTGTACATCTTCAACACTGTCAGCTACAGATATACCTACCTCTACAACATTCTCACCGAGTACCTTTACAATCGTTCCGAAATCAACAATACAGGTACGCTTTATTACCTGCTGTATAGCGTCTGATTGTTTTGTAAATACTGCCTTTAATATCTGCTCTTCATTCATTAGCTTCTCCTTGATTGAGAGCCCGTACAAGTTATCTGGCACTCATTTATATCTTCTACTGTAGCAAAAGAAACAGTCTCCCACAATACATAGAACAGCTCTTCTGAGGCATTAAAGTTTGCATAGTACGAAACAATTCCTCCAAGAGCATAACGACTCTTAAACTCCAGTACATCGAACGGGTCAACGAAATAAAAGAAAGGACACGTAATTGTACACAGAGCGTCTGTAGTAATGTTATACACAGCAGGAAGGATACTCTTACCGTCTACTCTGAGAGGGCTTGTTACCTTTATTGCGTCTACGTCAGAAACAAGAGCTGACCTTACAGCCTTCGCTAAGTTCTCCACATCGTCAAGCTCAGAAGGAAGGAGAGCTATATAGTTACCGTCCTTGAGGGCTTGGAAAGTACAGTCTACACCGATTACACTCTTAATGCTGTTAAGGGCTTCTATAGCTGAGGAGGAGTTGAGACCTGCTGTAAATACGTCTACCTTACTTCCACTGCTGGAAACAAGAGCTCCGTTTTCCTCTGCTTCCTTACTTGCCTGCTTCAGTGCTTCTGTACAGAAAACTTTTATTCCAAGCTGTTCCGCACTAATCTTATCCATCCTCTGCAACTTGCTGTCTACATTTATTACAGGGTGCTGTTTGTTATCGAAAGTGTTAGTACGCAAGAATCTTCGTGTTACATTCTGGAAACAGTAATCTTCTATGAGAGTCTTAGACTTGTCTCGTACTAACGATTTTTCCAAGTCTACATAACGTATGCTCAATGGCTGTTTATCGTCTGTTACAGGACTACCATAGCAGTTACCTACATATCCGTGAATATGCAAGGTAGCGTCAGGAGGAAGCTTATCTGTCTGCGAGTAGTTTACATTACAGGTAATAACCTCTGCTCCATCGTGGCTCTTGAAGTTATTGTACTCGTCCCAAGTTTTAGGAGCTACAGCGAACTGTCCCCAGTAACCCATCTGTACCTCAACTTTGAGGATAGGGTATCCGATGTTATTAAAGGACATTAACATCTGTCCACTGGAATCAAGCATAAAGAAGTTAGATACAAATATATCTATCTCAATAGCTGTTCCAGTAGCAATCTGTTTGTACTGTACCTTGATAGAAGGCTTCATACGACACTTTCGTATATAACCATCTCGGCTCATTTTGAGTCTGTTATGCACGACAGCATTATTCTGGTCTGGGTAGTATATCTCCCAATCACTACGTATAACGTAAGTATCCTTAACGTTGTTCGTACCATCAGGTAGTCTCTCTCCAGCATAGAACTTGAGATTTATGATACGGTCAAACAGGTCGTCCTTGGTAAGTCCTATTCCTCCAAGTCCCGCCTTGTTCTTGTCTGCAAGTAAACTGGTCGTAACGTTATTCATCAAAAACCTCTATTTTACATTTGCTCATATTATCTACAGTGAGAATATCACCGTCCAGCTCCGTGTACTCCGAATACAATCTCATAAGACTGTTACTCAATCCTATAGCCATATTGCAGTCGTGGTATACATCACTCAAGTCGAGTATAGCTACGTTTATGTTTCGTACTTCAGATACATCGTCCTCATAAGCTATAGCCTCTTCCATCTTATTCAGCACGAGGATAGAGCCATTTTCACAGCTTATATAAGCAATGTCGTTACTAAAGTTAACTTCACCTAAGTCTATTATCATATCTTCCTCCTAGCCGAATGTCTTTTCCATTTTGTCTATAATTGTTTCGAATCTAGCCACAGTAGACTTAGTCAACATTCCAAGCTTACCCATAGTGCTTCCGAATCTTCTTCCCTTATCAACGGTAAGAATAGGGAGCTCTGTTACCTCTATTGTTCCTGTAAAGAAGTCTCCATCTTCTCCTTTCTTATTTATGTTAAGAGCTTCAATGGCTACATACTTAAACTTCCATCCGTTAGGAACTTTAAGCTTGAGAATACTTCTGTTTCCCCACATAGCATTAAGAGAATCTTTATTAGCTGTATTGAGCGTCAGCATAGCTGTAACTAAATCAGTAGATATAAAGCTCTCTACACTTAAGGCTGTTATCAGAGACTGTACAAGAGAAGCAATGACAGTAGAGCCGAGAGGAGACATAATGTAAGGAAGCATATCCAGTCCTGCGTCTCTTCTCTGAGCCAAGATAATCTGTCTTGAGTACGAATCAAACTGATAAGTTTTATCAATCTGACTGAAGCTTGCAGGCACTACAACATCAAGCTTATACTTCTTAGGCTTGTTTACAATGTTATCTGCTACGACACCAAGAAGACCTCCCTTCACAGCGTCGGCACTGTCTGGGCTGTTGTAGTTGTAGAAGAGCATAGTCTTTTGACTTACTTCCGATGTCATAACTTCTGTATAATCTTTTATATAAAAGAAAGCCATAGGAAGAGTCTTACCGTCACTCTGCCAGTTAGCGTCATATAAGAAAGTCATATTATTTAAGGCTTTCATTAAGCTTGCGTCATATCTTATACTTGTTATAAATCGTAATGAATCCTTGGGAGCAAGCCCCTTGTTCCTAAGCCATTTACCTACATCCGCCATATTATCCTCCTAGCTTCCCATTCTCTCTGTACCACTGTTTACACGTTCAGTAGAGCCATCAGAATTGTACTCTATTCCTGCTCCATACCTTCCTTTAAGCTGTACATCCTTATACTCTTTCTCTATCTTCTCACCATTTACGTCAGCTGTAAACTTGATTGTGAATACTCCGCTAGCTCCAGAAGGCAAAACGGTGAATCCAGTATTATTCAATACTCCTACAGCATTGCTTCCAGCTTCAGTGAGGAACTTTCCAGCATACTCAGATATAACAGGAAGGTCTACATCATATATACCTGATACAGTAGAACTCTCACCGTACACAGCTTGAGCTGTCTTACTCTTGTCCTTAACTTTTCCTGTGAGAAGCTGAATATAAGCAAGCATTTGATTAGACTCGATAGAAGCGAAGTCCTCCTTAGACAGACCTCCTCCTCCTTTCTTGTACGCTTTATACAGAGCCTCCATAGAGTTATTAAAAGCTTTTTCGTCATACGTGCCTTTTTTGGAAGCATAGTTATCCACATAATTTCTGAAGGCGTTCTTAAACTTAGCTACAATCATAGGATTCTGTCTCTTAAACATTTCTCCTAACATAGCTTGATTAACGAAGTAACTCTTATCGTCTACTACGTTCTCCCAAAAATCGGTCAGAGATACACCAACAAAATAGTCACTAGTCCATTCAGGGTTAGTAAGTGCTCCTGCATATCTGTCTTTATTCATTGCTATGCCTTCATCAGACATCTGGAACTCATTATATACTGGGTCAGGAGACATTAACTGCTCATCAATAGCTTCCAATGTCTTACCGTAGGCATTGTACTGAAGAATTATTCCTTTGGCTAAAGCGTTTTTAGCATAGAACGAGGCTACAGCTTGTTTATTGTTTTGTATCCTTTTTATAGTCTCAGGGGAGTAGTTAGCTGTATTCCAGAAGTCTGGAGCTTCGTTTACATCATTGAGAATCTGTTCAAGGCTTCCTGTTGCTCCGTACTCAGCAAGAGCTGTAGCTAGAGATTCACCCTCACTCGTACGGAGGTTGGTTATCTCCTCTCTTCTCTCCATAAGCCTATCTACAATCTTCTGTCTTGAGTCGAGCTGTTCTGCTCCACTCTTACCCCAGTTAGCATTGTTAATTCTATCAATAACTCCACTCAGGTTCAGCAAAAACTCCTGAGTAATCATATTCTTAAGGTTATTAAACTTTACTTTAACTTGGTCTACTACCTCTCCTAATGTAGAGAAGGCTCTAAGGTCAGTATCACTGAGACCTCCCTGAATACGTCTGTTAGCGTCAAGGTAGTCCTGCCAGCTGTTTATACGTCCCTTATTGATACCAAAATCATTTGCTTCTACAGCTCTTGAAAAGAGCGTAGCAATCTCAGGAGAGATTTCAGCAAGAAGAGTATAAAGATTACGACGAGCTTCTTCCTTGCCTACCTGCTGTCCGAACTGGTTTACACCAGCCTGCTGTGACTTAATGAATGAATCCATAATCATTTCAATAAGCTTTTCAGGATTCTTTCCTCCAAGTCCTGACTGTACTGCGTCCCCTACAGAATTGCCCATAACCATAGCGAGTTTATCTAACGCTTTAGTATCAAGGTTAGCTGGGTCTCCGAACATCTTCTGAATTGCAAATAAAGCAGAGGAAGTTGTTCCCTCAGGAAGACCATAAGCAGAGTCAGTATAATTAAAGCCAAGCATTGAAGCATAGGAAGAACCAATGTTGCGAGCTTCTCTTTCAGTACGCTTAGCGTCTGAAGCCATAGCCAATCCATTGGAAAGAATACGTCGTGTAAGGTCGAGAAGAACAGTGAACATAGAAGCAATCTGTCCAAGCAGGAACATTCTCTTTGTCTTGGAAGTTATGGAATCCTTTGCTTCCTGTCGTTCTCTGTCCCTATCTTTTTTCTCCTGCTCACGCCTCTCTTCTGCTTCCTTCTGAGCGTTTTCTCTCTTTATTCTCTTGTTGGCTTGATAGTTTACTTCAATATCTCTTTGCTTTTTCTTCTCTTCTTCTCTTTCAAAATCATCCCAGACACCTCCAGCTTCTTTAGCCTGTGACGCTGTAAGAGAATCCATTAACTGCATTTGTTTAGCTTGAGCATAGTTGTCTCTAAGCTTAGCGTCGTCTTCCAGAGCCTGCTCTCTCTCGAACTGTTCCCAGACACCTCCAGCTTCTTTAGCCTGTGACATAGAGAGCTTCTTTATCATTTCAGCTTTCTTAGCCTTTGCATAGTTACGGTCAACTTCAATTTCAGAAGCTCGTTTATCGTGCTCAAGTCTCGACAAGGCGTCGCTGTCAGTAAAGATATAGTCAAGATAATCTTCCTGACCTACTCCCTGTGCCCAGTCCTTAGAGAAAGGAAGCATATATGTATATAAATCTGGGTTATCTTTCGTAGGTGTCGGAAGGAGTTTTCCTCCCTTACGTGCGATTTCATAGAGAGCCTTGGCTTGTGCTTGCTTTCCCTCGAAGGTACGTGTACCAGAGATATAGTCCATCTGCTGTGGTGGACGTAGTTCATAGCTCGTACCTACGAGCCTGCTGTTTATCTGTCTTAATGCTTCGAAAGCGTTCTGTACTTCAGAGGATTGCACATAGTACTCTATGTAACTTCTTCCTGAAGCAGGGTCTACTGCCTTCACACCTTGACGGAAGTAAGAAGTATCATTCAGGGCAGACTGGATACCTTTAGCAAAAGCCTTGTAGTCTCTGTCCAGACGCTGTAACATCTGTTCTTCTCTAGCGTTTGCTAAGATAGTGATTTTCGAGATACTCTCTTTAATTGTATGTCCTACATCATAGAACATATCCTCGTCGGAACTTGAACCAGAACTGAATCTGTCCTTAGATAAACCGTTGTACTCTATTTCATTCATACCTATTTATCCTCGCTAAGTGCCTTATTGTACAGTAGCGCTTTCGCTTCAGTTTTAGTATAAGACAAAAACTCGAAAAAGTCTTCCCAATTTTTTGGCTCTACGTGGAAAGTACTTAAGTACCTATAGTACATATAAGTCCAGCTTCCATAGTCGAAATTATCTGATATTATTTTTTCTAACTGCTTGTCCTTACTGTCACCGTTTCCTGTTCCTTCAGGCTCTTCGTATGCTCTCTTCTCTCGCTCATTACCGCCTGTATGCTTTTTAATGAGCGAGGAAATTTTTTTCCTAACATACCAGCCATAAACTCAACAAGCCAGTTAACCAGAACTGGATACTCGTCGATGATTTCAATGTTACGGAGATTCATATATCTGTCGGTAATAACGAAATGAGAAATCTCCGTCTTTTCTCCATCGTCTATGTAATAAATGAACACTGGTTTTCCTACCAGCATTTGAACTGTCATATCATACATTAAGTCGAAGTTATCTGGGTCGGATACATCTAAAGCATTTATAGCTCGACATTCCTCTATGAGTCTCAGCTGATTCATACCATCTGGGAACTCAAACCTGATTCTGTTCTGCTGAACATCAAACTTAATTACATTCTCGTATTCTCTGTTTCTAAGAATCGAGGCGTCCAAAAAAGCTCCTTCCATATCTTACTCCTTTCCTTTCTACACTAATTATACAACAAAAAAGGCTACAAGTAAACCTTGTAGCCTTTTTCTTTACAGATTGCCTTCCCTTACGGGTTAGTCTGCTGTGTAGGGTTAGGAGCAGGAGTTGTGGAAGCTACCTTGATTTCGGTAGGACTTCCTACTACATCCTTCCAGTTACCCTCAATCTTTGCCTTCTCGTCATTATAGGTATTATAGTTTGTTGTTTCGTCAATCTCGTCTGACAACTGACTTTCAATAATACCTGAGTTAGACGCATTGATAGGTACATTTCCTGTACTTCCTTTCTGTGTCTTGTAAGGAGAGAAGTAAGCTTCGAAACCGTTCTGATTTCCAACAGCCCAGATACGTTTCTTGTTTTCAGCTGTAGAAGTAGATACTGCTTCAATCCAGCCTGCATACAGGAGAGAAACGTTGTAAACTGGTACATCGTTACCTTCAGAAATATCGTCAGGTACTCTCTGAGGTGTTACACCATAGAATACCTTAGTGATAGCCTTACCGTTTACATAGTCGGTCTTAATCAAAAGACCTCCTACAGAATCTCCAAGAGAACGAATCAACTGCAAGGCAGAGATAAAGTCTCCTTCAGCAACGAGTCCTGAGGTCTTAATTACAGGCATTGTAATTGTACCGTTAAGGAGCTTGTTTGAGATTGTAACAGTAGAACCATCAACCAGTACTACCTGACGAGCAGAGTCCTGATTCTGGTTAGCCTCGAAGTAACGTCCTTCGAGCTTACAGCTAGCAGAAATGTCGATTTCGTCGATAATGCCAGCTGTATCAATCTGTCCAGCAAGATAAGGGTGTCGGAACTTGATAGAACTACCACCAGCGAGCTGGTGGTGAGCACGAGACTGCTGTTGTGCCCTGTTGTTACCGTAAGCCATTTTCTAACCTCCTTTAGAATGAAATAGAGCCAGAAACTTCAACACCTTCGAGGTCGTCAATATAGATAGCACTCCATACAGCTGTTCCCTTGAAAGTATTTCCTGCCTTTGCTTCGCTGAAAGGAGGGAAGTTTACAATGATATTCTCAAGTCTGTTAAGACCTGCGAACTTCTGAATGTTACCAATCAACATACCCTGCATATCCTGATATGCCTTCTCGTTACAGAGAACAGGCTTAGTCAATGTTCCGTTATCTGTAACGAAATTAGCCATTGCCTGTGAGGTGTTATAATCAATCCACTTGGAAATCATATAAGCTGTAACAGGGAAGTTAGATACTGTTCTGTCTCTGATAAGCTCTGCATTGTTGATAGAACCGTCAGCGATAGAAATAAAGTAACCTACAATCTTGTCGTCAAGAACATCTGAAATCCTCTTAACAAGGTTAAGGTTAACATCACCATTAAGAGGTGAAGGAAGTCCTGTAGGTTTAACCTTAGAATTGCTCAAGCGGATTTTAGCCAGCTTGTTTCCAACAAACTCTCCAGTAACGTTCTTTTCTTCAAACCATTTACCCAAAATGATTGGAAGCATAAATGCCCCATTGTTGAGTACGAACTGTGTATGGCTAGCTCCAATAAGGTTAAGGTATCCCCAGAAGTACTGAGCACGGTCAGCAAGTGTAGAACCTGTGAGGGTCGTACAATGAGCTGTTTCAACTGCCCTTGTCTGAGTGAGTACTTTACAGATATTTGTATCTGTAACTCCGTCCACTGGAACAGCCACTTTAAGCTCAACCAGACAAACAGAGAGAGTAGCCTCAAGCTCACACAGATAAGCCAGACAAAGTGACATATCGAAGAAGTTAGAGTCGTCATAATCTGTTGCCTGTGCTGGGTCTGAAGTAACCTTGCTTCCATCATAGTGCTCTGAGAACATTGTCTTAAAGAAAGAAATGAAGTAGAGCTCATTGAAAGCTTTAGTCAATGGAGACCAAGTAATTCCACCAGCTGTAACCTCTGGTGTGAATCCAGTGTCGTCAAATACGATTACGTACAGTGTAGTGTCACTGTTAGTACCGTCATTGAAGACAGGAAGCCACTGAGAAAGCAATACGCTTCCATCAGCCAGAACGTCCTTATAGTTGTCTACTGTTACTGCAATTACAGCATAGGCTTCTGCTGTAACAGCTGTAGGGTCATACGCTTCAGCGGAGAGCTGAGCCTGAGCCAGTGACTTAGGAACGTAAATTGAGATTGCGTTGAAAAGATTTTCTGCTACACCTTCAGTCTCAGCAAGACGAGAGCGAAATCGCATAAACCTTTCAGCAACCGAGCCAACATAATTAAGGTTCATTTATTCCTCCTTATTATTGTCTACGTATATATGACCCTCAACCTTGAAGTCTACTCCTTCAAGTGGTTGCCAGCCTGTACGTATACATTCATCATAATACAATTTGAATCGTACGTCAAACGCAATCTGACTGTTTTTACCAGTAAAATTGATTTTACGAGGCACGATTGGCATTGTGTACACGAGCTTTTCAGCTCCGCATACTCCGTAAAAAATGTCTGTGACACCACTTCTTTTAACAAGGTGTCTAAATGACTTAGCCCAAGTCTCAGCTTCTTTACCTATGAATCGAAGCAGGATTGTAGCAACACACTTCTGTCTGTTTACTCCTTCTCCTTCTTCGTCCTCTGTGTAGTCGTCCTGAGTAAGGCTTCTATCTCTATCAATCCAATATTCAATAAATGTATTCCTTACAAGCTCCCCGTCTCTTCCCTCAAGAGGGTTATCGAAGTTACCCTGCAATGGAATTATGTATCTGTACTTAGGAGAATTGAAGTCCTGACTAAAAGCTCCAATAATATCTCCTTTTATGTTCCTTATCGGGTCTACGCCAAAGAATAAAAGATAAAGAGCTTTTCTAAGATTGTTAAAACTGACTCCTGTGTATTCTACCATACTAACTCCTTATCTTTACATAAATCTGTATATGGTCTATTAAATCACCAAGAGCATAGAAAACAGTATCGGGGTCATATCCAGCCCAGATTCTTTTCTTCTCTGTACTCTCAGCGTGTGTAGCATTGAGTGGAATTACACCGCTCGCTAAACATCCCTTTATATCTTCTGCGATAAGTTCAGCAAGTTCGTCTCCCTTATCGTCTTCCCATTCTTCCTTATATTCCTGATACTCAGCTAATGCCTTGTAATAAGGTGCATTAAGCTTTCTGTATCTCTTATCTAGCTCACCTTTCTTAGTGAGTCTAGCTCCTTCCAGTACGACGTCTCGCTTATACATAGCAAGTTCGTCTTTTACTGTCTGTAGCTCTACGTCAACTTCTTCCTTTACTGTGTAAGGGTAAACGTCTCGGAAATATGTATCAACAAAATATTCCTTATCATTAAATCTCTCACACAATATAAGGTACAGTCTCCTGTAAGTTACTGTTTCTCCTCCGTAAACCTTTCCCAGAGGAGAGATATTATTATGTAACTCGTCAGGAAAGTTGTATGTTATCTTCCACTGGATACCAGAAACATCCGTAATTTTCGGAAGCTTCTTTTTAGGAAGTGGCTTCCAGTGTCCATACTCTCCTTTGTTTCTTGTTACTGTTTCGTACTCTTCAGTCTCTGGATTGAACCATTTACCTCTGGAGTTACGTTTCAGTCTTTCGTAGTACATTGAAATATCGTAAAACTCAGGAAGACGCATACGGTTTTTATTTATTCCTGTCGGGTGTACTCCCTCTTCCATAAAGGAGACTGTATCGTAATCGTCAATCTCCTCAGGAAGTAATTCAGCGTCTCTAAGCATAACTATTCTGTCCAATGTCTACATAATCGAAAGGAATCTGTTTGTCAGAACTACCAACGAAAGTCTCAAGGCTATAGCAATAAAAATTGCCTTCAAACTTCCAAGTATAATCACTTGTAATTCTGTACAACTCGTCTTCCTTCTGAATGAAGTTACCTACTACCAGCTTCCGTCGAGTCCAGAAAGTAGGAACATCTGTCTCAGCTTCTACCTCGTTTTCTCTTACGAGGTCTCCCTTTTTCATATACTGAAATACCCCTTTGACCTTGCCCAAGTCCTCTCTAGGAGTATATGAGCCTGTCGGAAGGGGTTTCATAGAGAAATAATCGAACATACGAAATTGCTCAGCGAAAAAAGCGAGCTGGTCTCCGTATACTGCCATTAGAATCCCTCTGCAATTTCCTCAGGAGAAGGTATCTCCTCTAAAGGTACTACCTCTTCCTTCTTTGCTTTCTTCTGCTTCTTATCGGAACATTTACATTCCTCATTGCAAGCAGAGCAGTCTTTTTTAAGAATCTTACCGTTCTGGAAGAAAACCTTGTTTGAATGAATAACTGCTTTTCCTTCTTTTGAAAGTTTTTCGATTGTAGGGATAAGGACTTCCTTTGCCTCATAACAGATACAAGGCGAGTAAACCTTTCCTGCAATCTTAATTGTTTCGTTCACACTAAAGAACATATTTCCTCCTAACCGTGACTGAAGAACATATTTATTTTACCAGAGGTCTTAATCATAAGATAAGCCTTAGCTCCGAAAACATTACTTCTGAGAGCCTGAAGAAGGTCAGCATTATTTACAGAGCCAGCTCTCTTGGAAGCTTCTCCGAACATAATCTTAGTTCCGCCTATCTGTTTACTTTTCAATGGTATTCCGCCTGTACTCATTACTCCGAGAGTAAGGTCAGGAAAGAGGTCAGCTATGTACCAAGCTACTAAGAGCCCGTAACACAGCTGAGTCTTAAGTACATACTCCTCTCTGCCGAGGTGAGACCATAACTCGCTCACCCCAGCAAAAAGGGTATAAGTGTCTGTTATACAAGTGTCGAGAATATTGTCTTTGTCTTCTGAGAGCAGGTCAGGGAAGTTCTGTCCGTAGCGTGTACGAAACCATTCCCTTGTAATCTGCTCTGGTTTTCCACTTGCAGTCACTACCATATTAGAATCCTTCGTCGTCAGCCTTAGCGTCAGCTTTTTCGTCGTCAGCCTTAGCGTCAGCTTTTTCGTCGTCAGCCTTATCCTTTGTCAGGGCTTCGAGCTGTTCCTTGAGCTTGGCATTTTCTGCCTTAATCTTTTCTACAGCTTTTGCGTCCTTGCTTTCTTTAACTGCCTGCTTAGCCTCAGCGAGCTGTTCCTTGAGCTTCTTGTTTTCTTCCTCAAGCTCGCTTGTCTGCTTGTCAGGTGCTCCTACAGCCTCTGCTTCAGAGATAAGCTTAAATCCGTTCTCTTCCTTGAAGAGTCTGTTGAAAGCCTTATTTTTCTTGAGGAGTTCAAAATCCTCGTCTTCAACGGCTGTAATGCCTGTTGTTGCGAGATTACCTGTATCTGTGAAGACTCTTCTGCGGTCAAGCTCAATCTTGACCTCTCTTGTGTAGTCTCCATTAGGTTTGTTGATTGTAAATGCTACAGCATATCTGCCAGTGTTCAAAACGTATTTCATATTTTCCTCCTTATGAAATTACTCCCCCTGCCTTAAGCAAGGGGAGACCAGCCGTTTAAGATTAGTCTTCAGCGTAACCGAAGCCTGCAATAACTTCTACTGTACCCTCGATTGGAGCGATTACGCCACCAATACGTTTGTACATTGTGTAGAGCAAGCCTGTTCTCTGCCAGAGGGCAGGTACAACGTAGCTCTTGAGAAGTTCTGGGTGAATGATAAGTGAATCCTGCTGACCCATAGCGTCCTTGATAGAAGGAACGGTAATGATAAAGTAGTCATAGTGGTTAGGGTTGAATGGATTCTGTTCGCCACCTGTAACAGAAGGGTTAAGCATTGTATCAGAAACGATTGTATACTTACACTGTACAAGTCCACCGTCGAGTTCATTGCGACCTTTGAAGTTGCCCTGAAGAATCTGAAGTGGAGAAGAAGGGTCGTATACATCTGAGTATACAGTCTGTGTGAGAGCCTGAAATACATACTCAGAACAGTTAATCTTAACTTCTTTTGCCATATAGTGATTCTTGCGGAGGAAGTCACCGATAACCTTGTTCATTGCACGTACAATGTCACTACCACGAGTTGTAGAAACTGTAGAAGTGAAGAGGTCATACAGCGGTGTATCTGCGTACTGAACTACAGATGTAACGTCCAGCAAACCGTCGATACCAGCTTCGTCAGAACCGTAATAGATAAGAGCGTCCTGCATACGGTCAAGAACCATATATGCGTACTTTTCACGGTCAGCTTTAATCTGTCCTGTTACAAAGTTTCCAGACTGCTTAGCCTTGATGTCTTCCATAACGTCAGACTCATAATCAACGGATACGTTGAATACTTCGTCTACAATCTGTGAAGCTTCATTTGTAACTGGGTTAGAGTTATTCTGTTTGAAGTTTCCACGAGCAACGTTAGAAAGTTTACCATAACCTTCAAAGCTTTCCTTGAACATACCGATTACGTCAGCCCAAGGGTTGTTGAATGATTCAACACTTACCAAGTTCTTAGCGTGTGAGGTAGCAAAAGGCTGTTTGAAGATTTTTGTCAGCCAGCCGATATTCCACATAGGAATAGATGTCTGCTCAAGCAGAGAGTCATTTACGGCAAGTCCGAGCTTCTTAGCTTCTGTTTCAGGAGCTTTAGCTGAGATTACGTACTGACGTGTAGCTGTATCGAAGCCCATTACAGGAATGAGGGAGTCCTGTACGATTTTGTGAGCCTCAGCTTCTGTCTTACCCTGCTTAGTGAGAGAGTCCATTGCTTTATCAATGTACTTCTTTGTTGAGTCAGGAATGTCACCAACACGGATTGCGTTCTGTGGGGTAACTCCAAGAGGAAGAGCTTCCTTTGTACACTTAGAGTCAGCTACAGCAATACCGAGACCAGCTCCCTGAATGTCGGCTGAAAGGTGTCCCTTGTCGATATTGATAGCATTGATATGCTGTGAGATTGAAGGAAAACGATTCAAGATGTCGTTTTCCATTGCTGTCTTAAGCTTAGTATAGCTTACTGTTTTCTTTGAACCTAACATATTCGTCTCCTTTTACTTAGTAGATTGTTGGCGATACAAATACTGTAACAGTCTTATCGTCTGGGTTCATGGCTACAATCTTACCTACGTAAACGTCAGAACCTGATACCTTGTCAGAAGAAGTCTGAGCGAAGTATGCAGAGCCGTCGCTTGCAGAAATCATAAGAACGTATCCCAAGTCTACGTTGTCAAATACGCTCTTCTTTTCTCCGAGAGCTGAGTGAGAAGCTGTAGTAACTACATAAGCTTTCTTGTACTCAAGGAAGCCCTCTTTACAGAGCATACCTTTCTGGAAATCAGCAACTTCATTGTTAATTGCTGGGTATCCAGAAGCGATTGCAGGCTCACGTACAACGATACCTGCGAACTTAGGAACAGCAGAAGTAACTGTTGGAGCTCCAGCATATACCTTGTTGTTCTTCTGGTGAGCGTCATAGAATACACCGTCACCGAACTTTACCTTACCAGCACTTGCTCCGTTAGGAGAAAGGAGTGCTGAGTAACCGATTGTGTACGAGTTCTCATGGAGCTTGAGAAGCATACCGTTATCGTCGTATGTTCCCTTCCAGATTGCCTCGTTGTGCATTGACAAAGCTTTTCCATTCTGTGTCATATTTTTCTCCTTATGCTTCGAGGAATGAGCTGTAATCTCTTACGTTCTCATTTCCTGTATTGGAATCCAGTTCAGAGCCTTCTACTGAAGCTTTAGAATCCTTGGCTATGCCGAGACATTCTTTAACAGCTTCTGCTACGAGAGGCTTCAATTCTTCCTTAAGGGCAGTAATCATATCGTCCTTAGTCACAAACTCAGAGTCTTTGTTAGAGTGACAGCCGTCTTCCTCGTCACCCTTAGCATTATCTGGTTTAGGCTCTTCAGCTCCGCTACCCTTAGCGTCTTCGTTCTTTTCTTCAGATTCGTTCTTAGAGTCCTTGTTTCCTTCGTCCTCTTCGTCCTCGTCCTTAGAATCTTTAACAGCTTCTTCAGCTGGCTTATCTGCTGTTTTCTTGAGCTTGTCGAAAGCCTTAGCGATTTCGCTAAGTGAGTCTCCGTGAATCTCAAACCACATAGAGTCGAGAGTCTTGGTAAGCTCTGCTTCCTCAGAAACAGCCATTTCCTTGTTGTCAAAGCAGTCTTTAACAACGTCCATAAGTTTGTCTTTGGCTTCACAGTCTTTAAGAATAGACATAGAATCCAAGACACCTTTCATTTCTCCTGCGAGCTCTTCTTCGGTAGTTCCTTTGCTGTTCTTGACAGCTTCAAGGACTGTTTTACCAAAAGAGAAGTCAGAGTCATTAACTGCCTGCTTCTTGCTCTTGAGGAAAGCAAAAATGCCTGTACGCATAGGTCTTATACCTCCTATAATACTATCAATTACAGCAACCTTACTTCCGCCTCTACCAGCTTTAGTGATTGCTAAATGATTCACTTCAGTAATCTCGTCAAGGATAATATCGTATCCGACCTCTTCTGGATTGTCTACGAAATGCTTCTTGCAGGTATATCCTACAGAAACTTCCTTATTGTCGAGATAATAATTATACAGCTCTTCTGTATAGAATGTTATATTTGATTTAAGTCCGATTTCGCCTTCAGCTTCTCCGTCAAGAGCTACAACTTCAACTTCCTTATCAAGTGTACCACCTGCAAGCTCATTGAAGTTCCTTGCGTCTACCCATACGTCAGGGTGCTCTCTTGTTACAGGAAGAGACTTAAACAGGTCTTTAGCCTTTACAATGACGTTAGCTGGACGGTATTCCTTATACCAGTCTTTCTCTACTGGAGGCTTGTTATCTTTTGTTATGAATCCAGCTACTTCTGACTTATGGTATAACTGAATACCTGAGCGACATAAAATTACGTCTTTCTGCTCAATAAAAGGAGAAGCACCTGAATCTTTAACCGCAGTATTACCGATAATCATACTTTTATGATACCTTTCTTATTACTATATGTCAAGTTTTGTTTGCGAACTAGACAGCCTTATTCTTGTGTTTAGCAAGCTTTTCAGCCCGTTTAGCTGTTCCTCGGGTCTTCTCATGCTGTTTCTGCTCGAGTCTTGAGTACCCCTGTTCCTTCTTGTCACTGAGAGCTTTCTCTCTTGTTTCTTCAGCAGGAGACTTTCCTTTAGTTGTCTTGCTTTCCTTTGAAGCAGACTTACCAGAAGCTCCGCCTCCAGCAACCATAGCTTTCTGAGCTGTTACCTGCTCCTTGGTTGCCTTAGTCTGAGCCTCTGTCTGCTCAATATTTGCTTCAGTCTGTTCGTTCTCAAGCTTAGTCTGTTCCTCTGTTCTCTTGTCTACCTTAGCCTGAATCTCTGCAAGACGCTTAAGAATGTCAGCGTTTGTACGCATATCAGCAGAAACATTCTTGTCAGCCATTTCAACAGCAATGTCAACAGGAATCTGAGCAGATACAAGGTTGAATACGTTCTCTGAATGGAACTTACCAATCTGTGCACGTTCAAGAGCATTGGCAATAACGGGCTGGTCGAAGTGAATCTGTGTGTATGGAAGAGCTTCAATAACTTCCCTGTCTGTACCCAGAGCGTCAATAACCATAATCTTTGCAAGCTGTTTGAATTGCGGTTCAAGGTCTTTATGAATCATTTGTACTGATTCATTCTGCTTGAATAGGTTGCCCTGAGTATCGTCTCCTGAAGAGAAGTTACCCTTTTCTGAGCTCCACAACAGCGGTTCTGGCAGAGTAGCGTCTGAAGCTACGTCCTGTCTGAGCAGTCTTAAAAGCTCTGGAACTTGAGCGAAATTACGGTTAATTGACTTAATGTCTCCAAGTACGTCCATAGTTACTGGATTGTCTGGAGAAGCTTCACGGGTACGTATGGTAGCTTCGTCTACAAGAGCGTCAAGAGCATTAGCTCCTTCCGTAGCTAAAACACCGTCAACGTTTACGGTACGTGCAAGAATTGACATCTGCTGTATCATAAGCGGAAGGCTCTGTACAGCTACCTTATAGTTCATTCCTGACTGCAAGTATCCGCACAAGTCCGAAATACCCCAGCCCTGATTAAGTACCTGTCCCCAGTAGCCAGCCTGTTTTGCAGGAACTACACGGGCACAGCGACCGTGGTACACGTCAGAGCCAAGGAAAGGAATAGTATATACTTCTGGTCGCAGGAAGTCTTTCTGTGTCGGATTGTACGGAGGAATGATAAATGTATTCCAGCGGTCAAGCTGTACAAAATAGTCAATACATTCCTTGCCGAGTACTCCAAGCTTCAGAAGAGCGTTCAGGTTAAGCCTTGTAGTGACAGGTGTATCTCTCTTAAACATTGGGAAAGTAAGCTCTCCACCATATACAAGTCCTGTGAGTGTAGACTCAGCAAGAACGCTCTTAAAGTTATGCTTTACCTCAGCCCGTTCATTTACAATGTCCATTTTACTCTGAGGTAAATGTTTATTCTCAATCATACAGCCGTTGAGCAGGATTGACTTGGATTTCTTGTTAATGATTGTTTCAAACAGTCCCTTCTGGGAATAAATGCTGTTCGCCTGCCACGGAGATATATAGATGTTAGGTAATGCAAGATTAGCTCTTGCAGGGTCAGTCGGGTTGTTTACATTCCACCTTCCGTTGATTATGGAGTCCCTTATGGCTGTCTGGTGAAGCTCTTCTGCCTTCTTCGGTTTGCCTGAAAGGATACAGTCCATTACGACACCGATATTAGCTTCTGCCCTTTTAGATACGGTTTCAAGCGTATCAAGCTGTATTCCGCACTTCTGAGCGTAATCTTCCGTATCCTTATGAATGGCTTTCTCTACAAGCTCCTGAGCTTCGTTCAGTGCCGATATGCTCATTCCCCTGAACGTACGTGAATCAGTTACTGCCACCCTGCCGTTAGCGTAATGCTTTACCGACATATTAGAGCCGTTGAGAATCTTTCTTAATTCCTTAAAATCAACCATAGGATTTACTCCTCTACAGTATTAGGTGCTTGCTTTAATGATATACCCTTTAAGTGTGTCGGGTCAAGCACATTTGTCGTTACCTCAAGCTCGGTTGCGTCAGCTCCTCTCGCACGTCTTGCTTCATAAAGACGCTCGAGGGTAACACGATACAACGGCTTGAGCTCCCTCTTCCATGACAACAGATAATGAACTACATATCCGAGGCAATCTCCCTTATGGTCAGGAGCTCCCTTGTTACCTTTTGTAGGCTGTCCTGTCTTCGGGTCTTTCTGCCAAGTCATTAAAGTCGTCTCCGTTTCCTTACACATTGGACATATAAACAGGTGTTCTGCAACAAAAAGCTTGTTACAGGCGAAGTTTCGGTCTCCAACAAGCGGATTGCAGGAACGGTAAGCTATTTTTATGTTAAAAATACGTAATTCCTTCTTAAACTCAACGAAATGCTCCTTATATGTCATATCTGGTATCCAGAGTATGTTATTCTCAGGAAAATCATATCTGAATACCTCTGGAGCACGTCTTATGTCAGGAAACTCGTAATCTTTTATTGCAATTATTGCAGTATTTATGATACAGAAGGCAATAGCGTTGTTTCCGAAGCTGTTGAAGTCCTGTCCTATGAATATCTCAAGCCCGTTATCCCTTGCATACTCGTAAAGGTCATTATCAAGCTTGTTCTTATCTGGGTTATAGTCAGGGAATACAAGTCCTGAATCAATGGAAACGAACTTACCTTCAAGCAGACAGTCACGCTCTTTCTCGTTATAGATAGCGTACATATTGTCTACGTAGTCCTTAGGTAAGTATATGTTATCCCTCGTTCTTGCCCTCATAAGTACATATCCGATACCACTCTTCTTGAAGTGCATTACCGTCTGATATGTACCTTTCAATCCCTGTGAAGAGGTCGTATAAACCATAAACGGTGTCCTGAAGCCGTCTATCTGCTGACGACAGCGGTCATTTATAGACTTTACTACAGCCATTGCCGTCTGGGTATCGAGCTCGTCAAGCTCGTCTGTATAGCTCGCACATACCGAGAAACCGTAGATGTTGGATTCGTCCTCGTCTGGAATGAGCAGTAATTCTACGTTACCGACCGTAATAATGTTATGTGCCTTATCGTAAGTATACTCCGAGTTAGTCTCCTTCAAGTCCTGCTCGAGGATACCCGTCAGCGTTTTCTTCATAAAGGTAAGGTTCTTGGAAGCCACAAGGATTTTAGGGTTATGCCCTTCCAAGTCTTTCTTGCCAAGTACCTGCTTTATTGTATGCTCTATAGCCTTACACAATGCCGAGGTCTTTCCACTTGCGTATCCTGCTATAAGAAAGAAAAAGTTTATTTCTGGATACCTGTGCGGTGCTTGTACTAACTGTCCTTGGTGAGGTAAAAGTTTAACTAATGTTGCCATTTTCCTCTCCTTCCTTCTTATCCTCAAGCTCTTTCAGCCTCTGCTTAGCGTCCGCTTTCAACCTTGCCTCAAAGCTGTCATTATCGTCGCTTACACCGAAATCAGCTCCGATTTCCCGTGAGTTGCCTCCGTGGTTAACTTCAACCGTATCAAGTGCCTCAAAGTCTTCACGGCTCATAGCTATGAAGGCTACGTTAAGTGCGTTGCTTTCGTCCTTAGTTACATTAAGGTCTTCCAGTAACAGCTTCTGCTTCAGCTCGAGACAACGTAATACGGTAGCACTTCTGTCACTGCCTTTCTCTGAATTATCGTATCTTCCAGTGATTACACTGTCTAATTCTTCGAGCTGGTCTATGAACAGGTGAGCCTTGATAGCTTTTGTTTCCGCTATGTATTCAGGGTCTTCAAGCATACGGATACGTATGTCCTTAGGTACTTTGCAGGCGTCCATTGCCACTGAGTCCTTGTATACTATGCGGAACTTTTCGATTACTGCTTCACGGAGCTCCTCGTAAGTTTTTTCTTCTGCCATTTATTTTCCTCTTCCTTAATTGTAACGTAAGCGTTTACAGAAGTCAAACCTTGCTGTATTATTATCTGTAAAGAGACTCTCCAATCTGCCATTGATAGCTCTCTTTTCCTTCTTGCCTCTATATCGAAAGGTATAGAGGCTTTTTATTCTTTAGTTCATTTATCCATTGCTCATAAGCTTCTTTATTCTCTCTCAAGAGTGTATGTGCGTATTTGTGTCCTTCGGTTGTAAGAGCCATTAAATTATCTTTAGAGTTATTAAAGACTGAGCCGTCAATATGATGTATTTCACAACCTTCAAACCATATCCCCATAGCCTTAGCTATATCAATATGTAAACTAGTATTCGTACTACGCAGATAACCTTTGGCTCTTATCCTGTATGTTTTATTGTTAAATCTCACAGTCTTACTGCTTGTAATAACTACTTCCTCAGGAAACATATACATATCTGTAGTTAGCTCTTCTTTTGCTTTCTTTTCTAATTTTCTATCATACTTTCTATTGTATTCTCTCGTCTCTTCTTTATGAGCTTTATGATACTGCTTTTGATATACTTTATTTTTTTCACTAATCTCCTCCTTGTGCGTTTCTTTATAGTTCTTAATTTGTTCCTGAATCTTTTCTTTATTCTTTTCTCTGTAAGCTTTAATCTCAGCCCTGTGCTTTTCCCTCCATAATTTGTCATAAGCTCTCTTTCTAATCTTTGCTTCTTCTGTCATATAATACTCCTTAGTCGTATAGACTAATCATATTATAACATACTCTTTTCCTTCTTGCAAGTGCCGAAAGGTGCGTATCCCTTTCTTTTTGCCGTTTTTGAAAATGTTTATTCTACGTGGTATAATATCCAAAAATGCCGATTTTGTGTGGGAGGAAGGGTATCACCCACATTACCACCCTGGAAGAGTAAGATTTTTGACAGACTGACGAACGGTAGTTAGTTTGTTAGTCTTGACTAACACTATCCGCCAGGAAACTAACGACCGATAGTTTGTTAGGCATAACTAACAAGCCCTATGTCATAACTAACAAACGATAGTTAGTATGGCGTGATTTTCCAGAATAGGCAGCGTTAGGCATAACTAACAAGAAAATGCCCTTTTCAAAAAGAGTCAAAAAAAGAGTATATATAAATTTATATTTAATTTTCGGGGGCGTTTTTATAAAATGAATAAAATCATAACTTTAATAATACTAAAAAACTTTAGTGCGGCTAAACCTCAGGAAAACGTCTTTTTTTAATTTTTCATTTTTGAAAATCAGCGGAAAAATAGAATAGAAAAACATATATACTCATTTTGTGATTTTTTACCCTTTTATATACTACTCATTTACTTTTTATTTACCTTTTAGTAAATAAAAAGTATTGACTTTTTAATAATACCGTGTATAATATAAGTATAAAGCAATTTAAAGGGGGCTTTTATATGACTTATGACACAATAAAATCAATCAATGGAATCACGGAAAAAAACATTTTCAATCCGTGCGGATTTTTGACATTCTATAAAAATGCAAAAATAAATTATTGCAATGGATATATGAATATATCTATTAAAAATATCGGCTTGATTGAATCAAGAGTATTTACAAGTAGAAAAGTTACTGATATTAAAAATATCGTAAAAATGACAGTAAACAACTATAACGATTTTTTGAGAATCAAAAGCATATAAGGGGCTACAATATGAATACTTTAGATTTTGCAATTATTACGGATTTTACAGTTTGTAAAATGTTTAATGAAGTTGAGGAAATGGACGACACACAAAAAGAGTTATATATAAACCTTTCAGACGTTGCCCATAGTAATATTAGTAAAAAAGATTATACAGATTTTCTGTCAGCTTACGACGATAACATAAGTTTCGGGGAAATGGTCAGAGATAGAACAAATAAAGTATTAAATGAAAATAATCTTTCATTCACGGACAAGCGTTGTTATAGTTATTTACATGACGGACTTTATGAAACATTAAGAAATTTATTTTAATTAAAGGGGGCAATATATGAAAACATTTAAATACGGAATTACTGATAAGTCTACTGTTTTAAATGAGCTAAACAAAAATAATTATAAACTACATAGCTATGACCCTAGAAAAAGTCATAATTATTATACTTTTATAGTGAATCATACAGTAGATTATCTTATAACACGCACATATTTTTTTAATGAAAATGATATTTTAATAAAGATTGAAACAAAATAAAATTAAAAATATCGGGGGTAAAGATTTCCCCCGATATTAAAAAATATTTTTTTCTGTCTTTTCTGGATTTTCCAGGAAAACGCTATAACAATTTTTTCGGGGGTTATTATGATTGATATTATCATAAACGGGCAACAATACAAAAAGATTCTGAATAAAAATCTTTTTAATTGTATGAATGTATTGTTTATGGGTTTTATTTTCTGTGAGAATAAACGTTATAAAAAATATATTTCAGCTAGTAACACAATATATTTAATTGAGGGGTAAAAAATGAAAATCACATTTAATTATAAGGGTAATAAATATTATATCGTGTCATGGTCGTTTGACTGTCATTTAATGGAAATACAGAAGCAAGGGGGCAAGATAGGTCGTTTTATAAAATATGATAATAAATTGACTGTATCCGATTTCATGAAAAAATTAGATAATGTCAATTTTTTATAGGTGAAAATCTGGACAGACAAAAATTATATAGTAAAAAATCGGACAGAAAAAACGGTTTATTCTTTTCTGTTATGGTAAAAAATCAGACAGAAAAGAATAAAAATAACAGAAAATTATAAAAATAAAGCTTGACATATTAAACTAGGTGTAATATAATATAATTAAGAGTTGCAGAAAAGCAACAATAAATTAAATACCATTTCAGGGGGTAACTTATGAAAAAATTAACTGATTCACAGTGGGAAAAAATAGAGTATAACGCTCTTAATTCTATGGCAAAAATCGGCTTTTACAATGAGGAAAGGAACACTTTTGAAGAGGTCGCACGCTGGAGGAACACGCACACAAGAGAGGGAGCTAACGACGGTTGCTTGCAGATATGGTCGATTACTTTTGACTTTATCGGTTATGACCATCAGAAAGGTAATAACTATTCATGCGGATATAATAAACCGATTGCTAATCTTGAGGGCTGTCTTTATCAGCTGAAAGAAGCAATAAAAGAAAAAGAAGTAGTTACAGATTGCGGAGATTTTAACTACAGTAATTGCGGTAGTATTGATTCATTGCTGAATGAATTAAAAGACTATTTACAGAAACAGTATAGCGAAAAGCTTTTTATTGTTAGCGTATGTTAAAACAGAATACCCCCGATATATCGGGGGATATTCCAGGAAAGGCAATTTTAAGGGGGCAATATATGACAGTTTATAAAATCAATTTTAGTGGGAGAGATTCCATAGAAACAAGTTTAATATATCGGACGGATAACACAAAAAATCTTTTTGATAATTGCATTGATTCATACTATTGCAACGGTAAAAAGATTCTAGAAGCCTGTGAAATGACAGAGGAAAATCTTTTTGACCTGGTAAACAGTGGTAAAATTGCGGTATATCCGATTCATAAAAGTATTGATACTTTTAATGTATGCAATATCGCAAAAATGGGAATTATACCGTATTTAATGCAGAATAAAGCATTTAATCAGTTTAAGGAAAATTATATTAAAAATTTTATTGAAGCTGATTCCCTGGAAGCTGAGGAAATGAAACAGAAAGAATTATTTTAATATAGGGATTTTCCCCGATAGTAAAATATGATAAAGGGGATATAATAAAACTATAACCGTTTAAGGGGGTAATATATGACAGATAAGGAAAAGAAAATCCGTGAAGTAATGAAAGCACTAAACGACGGTAAAACCATAAGAATTGACAATGAGGCATTGTGGAAAGGGCGTTGCCATGTATCGGGTAAAAAGCTGATTTTCTGGCAACATTACGGACAGAGTGCAAACCGTTGCAATATGAAAGAATTGACCTGGATAATCAACACGATTTTTGAAAAGAAGCGGAAAGATTTTTCCTGGTCCGTAAAATAAAACACCATGCCCCCGATTTATCGGGGGATAAAATAAAACAGTTTACAGGGGGTAAATTATGGAAAAGCAATATTATATGAGTGACTTTACAGAGGAACAGAAAAAATTTATCTGTGATAACATCTGTTATCTTAAGTTTGACAGTAATTACTACGGATTCAATGCTTATGATTTTGTATGTAAAAACAAGTTACAATGTGAATATAACGTGTATCTGACTACGGAAAGCAACCTGAAGACTTTTCTTGTATCATTACCAAAATCAAGGCATTACTGGAAAATCGGGGAAGCAGGGAAGACGTCCTGGGAAGAGCTCAAGGCAAACTTTTTGAAAGAGCTTGAAAGTCATGACGTTACGCTTGAAGAGTTGCAGACTTTACAGAGATATTCAAGCATTGAATATTATTCAGACATCAGCAAATGGAAGATAGAGGACAGAAAAAAGCTTGTCTTTACTGTAGACGATTCCTATGCAAATGGTATTGTAATTGATTTTCTTCTGTATCTGACAGACGGAAAGCAGAGGGAGGACCTGGCGGAAGCTCACAAGCTCATAGACGAAAACGGAACAAAATATTATAACCGTGTCGTCTTCTGTGTCTCTGATACATTCTATATAGGGGTGTATAAAATCCGTTGCTATATGAACGGAAAAGTGGAAATCTCACTGAATGATAAAAGTGAGTTTTCAGACGGATTTATTGACAGATTCAGCAGATTCCAGGAAGCAAGCCTTAAGGTGCACAAAAATTGTGAGTGGTATACCTGGGTATAAATATAGGGATTTTCCCCGATAGACTTTTATCGGGGAAGCTATAGAATGAAAATATAAACAGTTTACAGGGGGTAAATTATGGTAGAGGTAAAGAAAATCAGTGATGTATGGTGCAGACAGGCAGAGGAAAGAGTGCTGACTGCCTGGGAAGACAACAGAAAAAGGGAAAGAAAAATATCCGTCCGTGACACTGTAAGGGTAAGGCTTGACGGGTCCAGAGACTACAGATTATGGAATACTGTTTTAGTACGTGCCGATTATCCAGGTGATTTTGTGGAAATCTACATAACGGATAATTCTGACATGGATAGTGTTTATTACCGTAACTATGGCAGACAGAGGGAAATGGCTATGACGCAGACCACAAAAAACAGATTAAACGCTTTTCTGGACTATTACGGATTTAATCCTCTTGAAGTACATTCCAGTAAGAAGCTTTTCGGAGTATGGCATAACGGGAAAGAGCTCAGTAATAATACATGGTATCGCCTGGATTTTGAAACAAAAGAGCTTGTAAAAGAATAGGGATTTTCCCCTATGGTAAAAATTATCATAGGGGATATAATAAAAGCATAGTAACAATATATGGAGGTTTACTTATGAAAAGAAAAGAGTACACAATTTATGACAATTACGACATCTACAGTGAAGAGCTTATGGAGGAAGCAAAGAAAAGCATTATTGATAATGAGTTTTTCAATGCTGACGAAAACGGTTGTATTACAGTAACGGACAATTACGGTAAGGAAGTTACCGTTACCCGTGAAGAGTACGAAAAGACAGTAACGGAAGAAAGAATTGAGGAAGAGCTGAGATTCTGGGACGATTGCAACTTCAGGGATTCAAAGGATATGTTGGAAGATGTTTCGGAAGGAGACTTAATTGCCATTGCTGACCTGGGACGTTGGAACGGAAGATTTTCAGGCTATAAGGAAATATCTTCTCTTGATTCTGTCCTCTACTCTTCATGCGATTATGAAAGGGTGTACGTGGATTCTAACGGGGATTTACGCAAGGAAGAAAGTCACCACGACGGAAGTAACTCTATCCTGTATCGTTACTGGAAGGAAGGCTTGACAGACGAACAGAAGGAAAACTTTATGAGTAAAATCTATAACGGGGAATGTACACAAAGAGACATAACACGTTATACCCGTAAGGCAGGAGTTGGAATTGCGGACGCTTATGGCTGGACCGTAAGGGGCGGTGAGAATAAACACCGCAAGGTAGCATAAGATAGGTAATTTCCCCGATAGCCTGGAAGCTTATCGGGGAGTATAATAAAACTATAAACAATTTACGGAGGTTATCCTTATGAAAGAAAACATTGCAAAGAAGTACAATGCCATGCAGAGCGATATTGAAAAGAAGCTCAGCACTGGAAAAATGGGAAGCTTGTCACTTTATGACATGAAGACAATATGTGATTGCGGTAAACAGTTACTTATACACCATAGCGTGAATACTGTAGCAAAAAGCGTTGCCGATTATTTCAAGCGTTTCGGATTCATGGTAACTATGGATTTTAATAACGTAAACTACGTTATAGTGGAAGCTTAAGGGGGAAGCTATGGAAAAGACTGTAGATTACTGGAAAGAAAAGATTGCGGAGCGTATGAAGCTTGAGTTTCCATTCATGGAACGCTGGGAGGACGAAAACTCTTATGAGATTTATACTACAAAGGAAATGGACGAAGCTCTTGTCGGAGCTGATACCATTGCCCAGTGGGATAGAGATTATTCTGACGAAATCGGAGAGAATTACTGTTTTCACCTCTATGCTTATGTAGAAGGTCCAGAGGTAAGGTTTGTCGGTGTTCTTTTCGACGACGTAGAGAAGGGAAGCAATGACTACACGGAGCTGAATATCGAAGAAGCTTTTAAGGAAGCTCTTACTCAGTTTATCCTGGAGTACAATGCAGAGGAGAAACAGACAGAATAGGTAAAATACCTGATAGGCTTTTCTGTCTATCGGGATATAATAAAAACATATTCCATGTAAGGGGGAAATAATTATGACTAAAGAATTTGCAGATTTAACGGAGAAAATTAAGGTTGCGGTACAGAAGAACGTAGACCTGGAGCAGAAGAAAAAAGAGCTTATTGCAGACCTCAAGGAGACAGAGCGTAAAAATTATACCATGATTCTTCATGAAGAGCTTGGAATATACCAGCGTATTGTTACGGATTTACGGGCTCATTTTGATTGTACCGTGAAGTTTGACGACAGGGACAGTAGTTATAACGGGCTCAAGCTCATGTACAGAATGAATGACGAAGAAGCTTTCATTCAGTGTCACTATGACGGATTTACAACTTATCTGTCATTATGTGAAGGTCACGGACTTTCCCAGTTTAATTCATTCAGTGAGAGTGACGTAAGGGCAATCGCTGATTACCTGGGAAGTGAAGAAAAGACCATGCAGACCCTTGAATATGTCCGCAAAGGTTATGCTGAAATCTTTAATCAGTATCTTACACGTATAAATAAGGAAAATGAAGGGCTTTACAGTACCGTGGAAGAGCTGACAAAGCTTCTGGCTGATTCTACCGTAATGGAAGAAAAGGAAGACGGAACAGTGGAAATACACCTGGGTGGTAAGACATTCAGGGGTAAGGTAGTAGAGGAATAATCTGAGGGTAAGATATGGACAGACTGATATACTATGAAACAGAGGAAGACTACAAAAACAATAATTACGTAGCTGAATGTTCAATCGTACAGTACACGTATCTTAAAAAGAAAAACATTCTTACATTCAAGAAGAATGTACAGGGCAAACCCGTAATCCTGGAGGATATGGACAAGGTAATTTTTCCATACGATACAAGATACGGTAAGCTTCTTATCGTCGTAATAGGAGGTAAAGGATATGAGGGGTAAAAATAATTACTATGCTTCTCGCAAGGCAGATGTAATGCAGGAAGCGATAGACTGGCAGGCTGATTTTTGTAATCACAACTACAGTTACGGAGAGCTTGCTTACTGGGGAGACTATTTTGAAAAGCTTGGAAGACGTTACGGACTTCTCCGTGAGTTTAGGGAAAACGGAATAATATAAGGAGGTAAATATGACAAGAGCTGACACAATTAAAAAGCTCAAAAAGCTTGCTGAGGAAATGCGTAAGACTTACCTGGAATATGTAGATTCCCTGGAAGACGAAGGCAATGAAATCGGCAAGGAAGAAGGCTATCTTGACGTAGCTATATGGAGAGACGCAATCAATATAACTACTACCGTTGATTCGGCTGAGCTGAAAGAGGAGCACCAGATACGCATTTACCTGGATAAGGAGGGAAGACAGTGAAATGGGTGGTAACAAGGAAGGGAAATAAATACAGAAAACGACCAAAGCTTGATTCTGAGGAATGGTTTACCCTTGCATTTATTGCCCTCATATTGAATATATTTTATCTGATTCTTATTTTTGAAGGAGTACTGAAATGACAAAGAAAGACGAGTATAAGGAAAATCCGCTGACTACTCAGCGTACTTACATCAATGGGGAAACGGCTATCAAGCCTTATTACTATCTGCGTTGCGGAGCTCTTCATGCCCGATACAGTGTAGACAGAGCTATGGAACTCACACCTTCTGAAGTTGCGAAGCTGAAGGTTGACATGACCAGCGGAGATAAACAGGAAGTCCTTGGAAAAGCCTGGAATATGTTTGAGACTTGTGTAAATAAGCCGATTATTGAAGACGGAATTGCATACGTTGACAGACGCCTGAAAGGAGAAGAAAATGGAGGAGAAAGAAGTGGACGAACGTATAAAAAGCATTGAGTTTATTGAAGACGCACACGAGTATTGGTTTGTAGACTCAGCAGGACATCATAGACAACTTCACGGGGTAACGGGAGCTATCGGTAAAATGCTCGGGAAGAGCTTTCCAGATACCGACACCGTGAAGCTTGCAACAATCTACGGTAAGGACGTGCACAAGGACAGTGAACAGTGGATAAAGGAGAAGCGGACGCCCTCTACTGAAAGCGGTAAGTGGGTAGTAAGTTACCTTACGGAGCTTATGGCTGAGAAGGGAGCTGAGTATTTTGACGCTGAGCTTCTGGTATCGGATTTTATCGGGACGGCAAGTTGTATCGACATTGTTGCTTTCCTGCCCGATAATAAGGCGATTCTGTTCGACATTAAGACAACGGCAACGTTTGACCGTGAGTACTGTTCCCTTCAGCTCTCTGTCTATAAAAGACTGTTCGAGCAGAACTACGGAAGAACCGTAGAAGGTATGTTTGTCCTTGGTACAAAATCAAGGAGAGCTTTCAGGATTCTTGAAAAGCCTTCAGTGAAGGTAGACAAAATCCTGGAAATGAATAAGGCACAATAGGAGGAATAAAATGAATATTTTGGTAGCCTGTGAAGAGAGCCAGGAAGTTTGTAAGGAGCTGAGAAAGCGTGGACACCGTGCTTTTTCATGCGATATTCAGGACTGTTCGGGAGGACACCCAGAGTGGCATATCCAGAGTGATGTAACGAAGCTTGTGAACGGAGACTGTACGTTTACATTGCAGAACGGGCAGACAGACGAACAGAAGGGAAAATGGGATATGATTATCGCTTTCCCACCGTGTACACACCTGGCAGTCTCGGGAGCAAGGCATTTTGAGCAGAAACGTGCTGACGGAAGACAGAGGGAAGGTATTGAGTTTTTCTGTCTCTTCCTCAATGCAGACTGTGATAAGATTGCCATTGAAAACCCGATAGGAATTATTTCGGGAGACTATGTAAAACAGTATTTCCCAGACCTGGCTGAGAAGTACGGACTTCCACGCAAGCAGACGCAGATTATCCAGCCTTATTATTTCGGACATAAGGCTAAGAAATCAACCTGCCTGTGGCTGAAGAACCTTCCTCCGCTTAAACCTACAGAGGTAGTAGAGCCTGAGCTTGTTACCTACATCTGTAAAAGCGGTAAAAAGGTAACGTTCGGCACAAATATGGTGCGTGGACTTAAGGAGAGAGCTAAAGACAGAAGTAAAACTTTCCACGGTGTAGCCGTAGCTATGGCTGAACAGTGGACTGAAAACCTGGCAGAATAAGGAGGAAAAGATTATGTGTCAGAAACTGGTTATCTGTAAGTATATCGGATTCAACTCTTCGGACGAACTGTGTACTATAGGTAAGAATTACGCTTACTTTATCGAGACAAAGAAGAAGGTAGAGAAAGGAGACTTTATCTGTATCGCAGAAAACAGAGGAAATGACGACAGAGCCTGTCTTTCCACTGTAAGGGTTGTGAATGTAGTCAATGACTATAAGCATAACGTTGAAGCTGGTAACTCCCTCATTGCAGGCTGTGAGAACTCACCACGCAACAAGATTTTTGTAGGTAAGGCAGAGCTCAGAGACTACTTCGCAGAAGCTGACAAAAGACGCAAGCGTGAGGAGATTACCCAGAAGCTTGAAGAGCGTTTCAAGGAAGCTGAGAAGATGGCTCTGTATCAGAAGCTTGCAGAGACAGACCCTGAAATGAAGGCTCTCTTGGAAGAATTGGAGGCATTGAAATGAAAACGCTTAAACTTACTGTAGAGATTGAATGTAGGGATTCAACTTGTATTGCTGACTTGGTATCAGACTTAGAGGACGGACTTCTCTGTGACAATGTAAAGAAGAGCACAGTCAAGTATGAAGAAAACGGAGTAAATCGGGTTGAAGAGTTTGAAAATCCTGATTTTGAGGAGTAGTAAATTGTTAGTACGAAACAAGTGGAATAAAAAGCTTTACACCGTTCTGGAAATTGAGAACGGGAAAGTTACCCTCAGAAGAGAGGACGGCTCTGTATTTACTATCGTGCAGAAGGAATACATCACAAATTATATTAAAGAAAGGGCTTGACATATTATACTCGGTGTGATATAGTTTAAGCATAGACCATATAAGGAGGTTAAATATGGCAAGTAAGAAGGTAAAGGAAATGGCAGAAGAAGTTATGGTAACAGAAGCGAAAGATGTTGATTTTGAGGACCTGGAGCTCAAGATTGAAAAGCCCGAACTGAATAAGGACAAGGCTATTACAATCGGAGGAAACTGGGATAAGCTCAAGGGAAACATTCAGAAAGTTGTAGACAAGTACAAGGAAACCCAGCTGACAGAGGACAATGTTGAGTATGTTAAAACACTCAAAAAACAGTTTGTATCTCTCAGAACGGGAGTTGAACTTGACTTCAAGAACTACAAGACAGCTTACCTTGACCCTGCCGAAAACCTTATCAAGGCAGTAAAGGCAGAACTCCTCGCTGTTATTGACGAAGGCGAAAGTGCTCTCGGCAGACAGCTTGACGAGTATGACCAGAGACGAAAGGACGAGCTTACAATTATCCTTAACGAGTACGTTCAGGAAGCTGTAGAAAAATATCAGCTCCGTGAAGAATACTCGAAGCAGATTCAGCTCGTAAAGCAGTACTACAATAAGACCCAGAAGGAAGAGGACACAATCGCTGACATTGACCGCCAGGCAAAGGAGCTCAAGGACAAGCAGAGTGCCTATGACAATGGCGTAGCCCTTATCAAGGCAGAGTGCAAAGAGAGTGGTCTTCTCCCAGACGCTTATATCCGTGAGCTTGCTTACCGTAATGCTATGGAAATCATTATGGAAATCAAGCAGGACAAGAAAGCTCAGGCTGAGCTCAAGGCTAAGGAGGCTGAGGGTGAAAAAATTGTCATTGGCGAGGCTGAGGATTCCGAAGTCGCAAAGCAGATTAAGGAAGCAACTTCTCTGGCTGATAAAGAAGACGAGACCCGTGTACGTGTTATGAGGGTAACCTACAAGGCAAGTCAGGCAAAAGCCATAGCCTCATTCTTCAAGAGTGCTGGCATTAAGTTCGAGTTTATCAACACGGACTTCTAAAGAGGGGAAATTGCTCCTCTGTATGGAGGGGTTATACTTCATAAGAAGGAGGTGTGTTATGAATTGGCTTAAAAACTTTCTCAATCAGAAATGGGTCAAAATTGTTTGCATTGTAATGTGGGTTATTGCTACAGCTGTACTTCTGTATGACGGAGTA
>JAEEGJ010003510.1_pt1 | contig 59709 bp, 48 predicted proteins | sample 8958761 | NCBI WGS metagenome assembly JAEEGJ01 (sample SAMN16246546, study PRJNA631951) | gut metagenome | biome: gut microbiome; feature: rumen; material: RS-attached | host: Bos | place: Iran: Karaj | collected 2018-10 | reverse complement strand
GGATGCCCACCAGAAGACCTATGTTTTTGATGAGGATCATAGGTATTTTTCGCTGCGGATGAAGGCGATGGACTTCTCGATGAGAGGATGCATATAGGTGTCTGTGTCGATGAAGGGCACTTCTTTACGGAAGTCTTCGAAGATGCGCTCCAGACGGGGAGAGCTCTTTGCCGGACGGCGGAATTCGAGCGCCTGGGCTGCGTTGAAGAGCTCTATTGCGAGCACCGTTTCCACGTTGTTCACTACGCGGACGAGTTTGGTGGCCGAGTTGGAGCCCATGCTCACATGGTCTTCCTGGCCCTGCGAAGACGGGATGGAATCGCAAGATGCGGGCCAGCAGAGCCCCTTGTTCTGGGACACGATGGAGGCTGCGGTGTACTGCGGAATCATGAAGCCGCTGTTGAGGCCGGGTTTCGCAACCAGATACTTGGGCAGGCCGCGTAGGCCGTGGATGAGCTGGTAGGTGCGGCGCTCGGAGATGCTGGCAAGTTCGCTCATGGCGATTGCCAGGGAGTCCATGGGGATGGCGATGGGTTCGCCGTGGAAATTTCCTGCCGATATCACCATATCCTCGTCCGGGAAGATGTTGGGATTGTCGGTGGCCGAGTTTATCTCGTTCTCTATCACGGACTTAACGTAAAGGATATTGTCTTTTACGGCTCCGTGAACCTGCGGGATGCAGCGGAAGCTGTAAGGATCCTGAACGTGCTCCTTGGGCCGATTGATGAGTTCGCTGCCATTAAGAATCTTCATGAAGGCTTCGCCGGTGAGAATTTGGCCGGTATGGGGCCTCAGCAGATGCGTAAGAGGCAGGAAGGGCTCTATGCGGCCGTCGTATGCGTCAAGCGACATGGCGCCGATAATATCGGCCCAACGGGACAGACGGATACTCTTGAGTATGCTCCAGATGGCGTGCGCGCTCATGAACTGAGTGCCGTTCAGAAGCGCCAGGCCTTCCTTGGACTGCAGTGTGATGGGCTCCCATCCAAGTTCTTTCCAAACGTCGGCCGAAGAACGCACCTCTCCCTTGAACTGAACCTCTCCCATGCCGATGAGAGGCAGGCACAGGTGTGCCAGTGGAGCAAGGTCTCCTGATGCACCCAGAGAACCCTGCTGGTACACGATGGGCAGAACATCCGCATTGAACATGTCCACAAGTCGCTGGACAGTGGCCAACTGGGCGCCGGAATGGCCGTAGGACAGGTTCTGGACTTTAAGCAGAAGCATCAGCTTCACAATCTGCGGGTTCACCCTTTCGCCGGCTCCGCAGGCGTGGGACATCACCAGGTTGTGCTGCAGCCGGCTCAGGTCTTCTTTGGGGATGGTTACGTTATAAAGGGAGCCGAAGCCGGTGGTTACTCCGTAGATGGGTTTATCCAGGTCTTCCATCTTACGGTCCAGGTATTCGCGGCATTTGACGATGGCGTCTACGGCTTCCTGTGATAGGACCAGTTTCTCGTGATTGTCGATGATTTCTTTTACTCTCTCCAGGGAGAGATGGGCATGGGATATTAAATGTGTCATATTTATACAGATTTCTCGACTACGCTCGAAATGACAGAGGCGATAAGATTATCATCGGCCTCGTTGGGGAGGGTGACGCGGAGGCCTGGGGTGCGGGCCATTTCGCGTTCGATGGCGAAGCGGGCGGGGGCGTTTCGGGCCCAGCTGCGGCGGGCGATGCCGTTGTTTACGTCCCAGAAAAGCATTTCGCGGATGTGGCGGTCGCTGTCGGCGCTGCCGTCGATTACCATGCCGAAACCGCCGTTAATCACTTCGCCCCAGCCAACGCCGCCGCCGTTGTGGATGCTCACCCAGGTGGCGCCGCGGAAGCCGTCGCCGATGACGTTCTGCACGGCCATATCGGCAGTGAACTGCGAACCGTCATAGATGTTGGAGGTTTCGCGGAAGGGGGAGTCCGTGCCGGAGACGTCGTGATGGTCGCGGCCAAGGACGATGGGGGCGGTGATTTCGCCCTTGCGGATTGCTTCGTTGAAGGCGAGGGCGATCTTGGTGCGGCCCTCGCAATCGGCATATAGGATTCTGGCCTGGGAGCCCACTACAAGGTGGTTGCGGCCGGCTTCCTGGATCCAGTGGATATTGTCGCGCATCTGGCCGGCAATCTCCTCGGGGGAGTTCGCGGCTATTTCGGAGAGCACTTTTACGGCGAGGGCGTCAGATTTCGCGAGGTCTTCCGGTTTTTCGCTCATGCAAACCCAGCGGAAGGGACCGAAGCCGTAGTCGAAGTACATGGGGCCCATGATGTCCTGCACGTAGGAGGGGTAGCGGAAGGAGCCATCCGCCTTGAGCACATCTGCCCCCGCGCGGGAACTTTCCAGGAGGAAGGCGTTTCCGTAGTCGAAGAAGTACATTCCTTTTGCGGCGAGGCGGTTGATGGCCGCGACCTGGCGGCGGAGTGAGGCCTGGACGGCTTCCTTAAAGCGTTCGGGCTCATCGGCCATCATCTTCTTGGACTGCTCCAGGCTGTAGCCAACCGGGTAATAACCGCCGGCCCAGGGGTTGTGGAGGGAGGTTTGGTCGGAGCCAAGGTCTACATGGATGTCTTCATCGGCAAGGCGCTCCCAGAGGTCTACGATATTGCCCACATAGGCCAGCGAGACGGGCTTTTTGGCGGCCACAGCTTCACGGATCCTGGGGATGAGCTCGTCCAGGCTGCCGTGGAGTTCGTCCACCCAGCCCTGCTCGAAGCGTTTGTTGGCTGCCTTGGGGTTGATTTCCGCGGTTACGCTCACTACACCGGCGATGTTTCCCGCCTTGGGCTGGGCGCCGGACATGCCGCCGAGGCCCGCCGTAACGAAGAGGATGCCGCCGCGGTCGTCGCCGTTAAGGCCTTTTGCCTTGAGCTGCTTGCGCGCGGCGTTCATCACCGTGATGGTGGTGCCGTGGACGATGCCCTGTGGGCCGATGTACATATATGAGCCCGCAGTCATCTGGCCGTACTGGCTTACGCCCAGGGCGTTGAATTTCTCCCAATGGTCCGGCTTGGAGTAGTTGGGGATTACCATTCCGTTGGTCACGATTACGCGCGGGGCGTCCTTATGGCTGGGGAAGAGGCCAAGCGGGTGACCAGAGTACATAACCAGTGTTTGCTCGTCCGTCATCGTGGCGAGGTACTGCATCACAAGGCGGTACTGGGCCCAGTTCTGGAAGATGGCGCCGTTGCCGCCGTAGATTATGAGCTCGTGCGGATGCTGGGCTACGCGCGGGTCCAGATTGTTCTGTATCATTGCCATGATGGCGGCCGCCTGATGGGATTTGGCGGGGTATTCGTCGATGGGGCGGGCGTACATATCGTACGAAGGCCTGAAACGATACATGTAAATGCGGCCGTAGTCGTGCAGTTCCTTCGCGAATTCCTTTGCAAGAATTGCGTGATGCCGCTCGGGGAAGTATCTGAGGGCGTTCTTTATGGCGAGAACCTTCTCTTTGTCGCTTAGGATGTCCTTACGCTTAGGGGCGTGATTAATTGAAGGGTCGTAGGGCTTCGGCTCCGGCAGCTCTACTGGAATTCCCTGCAATATTTCTTCTTTAAATTTAATGTCTCTTGTCATTTCAATCAACATCTTATTGTCATTTCAAGCAACACCTTATTGTCATTTCGAGCGTAGTCGAGAAATCTGTAATACTACCATTCCGTCTAGTCGTCGGGAATAAAACTTTTTCTACCCCGCAAGGGGGAGCGAAAAAGTTTTTTCCCTCCTCTTGAACTACATTGTAATATGCGTTTCCACCGCTGTGAGTATTTCGGTTTGCAGCTGCTCGGCGGCGGAGACAATCTCGTCGGCGCGTTTCAGGAGCGGCGCGGCGGGGGTTTTGTCCTGGAGGCCGGCGCAGTTGATGCGTACGTTCAGGCGGGCGCCTTTGACGGCTGCCACTGCGGCGAGGGCGGCAACGCCGGCGTCGGATGCGCTGGCGGGATTGCCCTTCTGCGCCATCTCAAGTGCCAGCGGCAGGGCTTTCAGCGAGGCTTCCATCGTGCGGAGGGGGACTTCCGCGGCGTACAGTGTGGCCTCTTCGAGGGCTTTGGCGCGGGCGGCTTTCTCCTCTTCGGTGCCCTTGGGCATGGAGAAGCAGTCCATGATGCGGTTGAAGGCGGCGGTGTCTTCGTCGATCAGGAGAAGGAGTTCGTCCAGGAGCGCCTGGCCTTTTTCGGCAACGTCAGAGAACTCTTTCCAGCGGTCGTCCCAGCCGCGTTTGTGGGCGCTCAGGTTCGCCACCATGGTGGCCAGAGCTGCGCCGAATGCGCCCATGCAGGCCGATATCGACCCGCCTCCCGGGGCCGGAGACTCCGATGCGGTTTCCCGCACGAAGCCTTCCACAGTCATCTGGGCGAGGCCCTTTTTGTCATCGGCCATGAGGTATTCGATAACCTTTTCCTTGGGGTTGAAGGGTTTGAGGTCGTCCAAAGACATGGATTTGACGGCGATTTTCACTATTTCCTGCTCGCTGATGCCAAGGGAGCGCTGCTGTTTTTCCAGGTAGAAGCGGCCGGCGTCGATGAGAACCTTTTTGGGAACAAGGCCGACGATTTCAGTGCCGGTGACCTTGAGGCCGCGGGCCGATGCCGCCCTGCACACCTCCTCGTAGGCAATGTGAAGGGGAGTGGCATTGATGTCGGTTATGTTCATGGACACCTGGGCGATGCCGTATTCGTCTATGTACCAGCCTATTGCCTTGCAGCCTTTGAGCGTCCCGGGAATCCAGATCTGCTCGCCGTGCTCGTCCTTGAGGAGTTTGCCGGTGAGGGAACCGCCCTCGCGGGCCTTGCGGCCCTTTTCGCGCACGTCGAAAGCCACAGCCATGGCGCGGCGTGTGGAGGTGGTGTTGAGGTTGAAGTTCACCGCCACAAGGAAGTCTCTGGCGCCCACGTTTGATGCACCGGCTTTGGCTACGGTTTCGGTGTACTGGTCGTTTCCGAAGTCCGGTTTGCGTGCAGGGTCCGACAGCTTTTCAGGGAGGGCTTCGTATTCGCCCGCCCGGCAAACGGCGAGGTTCTTTCTTTCCGGGGTGAATGCCGCAGCCTCATAGCAGTAGCAGGGGATGCCAAGTTCTTCCCACATTCTCTTTGCAAGGCTGCGTGCAAGATGCGCGCATTCCTGAAGCGTGATTCCGGCAACGGGAATGAGTGGCAAAACGTCTGTTGCACCGCTGCGGGGATGGGCGCCGTGATGCTTTCGCATGTCGATAAGTTCCTGCGCCTTGCGGGCCCCGCGGAACGCGGCCTCGCACACGGGCTCCGGCTCTCCCACGAAAGTTACCACGGTGCGGTTGGTGGCCTCGCCCGGATCCACGTCCAGCACGGTTACGCCTTCCACTTCTTTTATTGCCTCCACAATGCGGTCTATCACCGCTTTGTCTCGCCCCTCACTGTAATTCGGAACACATTCGATGATTTGTTTCATTGGCGTTAGTTTTAGTTCCCAAAGATAGCGAATATTTCGTATATTTGCGCATACAAACTATAATAACACATGCGCACACTTTTCAAAGTTCTGGCTTTTGGCTGCATTGCCGCCACACTGTTCACCGCTTGCAAGAAGCAAGAAGATCCCGTGGTAAGCCGCAAGGTTATTCTGCAGAAATATATAGTTGGCAATACGCAGAATTTTTCCGCTCTCAACTACAAAATGGACTTTCTGTATAACTATCAGAACCGTCCGGCCCTGATTACCATCACCCCCGGGAGCGAAGATCCTTCATATTGCAAAATTGATTATTCTTCCGGTAATTCCGACCGCATGGAAATCTCTCTCATGACGGATCCGGAAAAACCGTCCACAACCACTGTCGCTTATTATTTCAACCTTTTAAGCGGCAGGGCCATATCAGGCGGCTGCGACGACAGAGGCTCGCTGCTGAACTATACTTATTTATTTGAGTATGACTCAAAAGGTCACCTTTGCAAGTTCACGGAAAAAAGGGACGATTTTGAAGATACATACTATTTCAAATGGAAGAACGGCGAACTTGTAAAGGCCTATTCCGCGGATGAATCGGTTGTTTATGAGTACACTCCCGGGGATGTCGCCTATGCCGGCGTTTTGCCGGAATCGGCCTATCCATATTTCCTTCCTCAGCCTATGATGGCCTCATTCGGCTACTACGGAAAAGCGCCCAAACACATGCCCCGTAAACTCGTCTATACCGACAATAAGAACGCCTTCAAAGGGGTATGCGAATACAGTTATTCCACAAATGGAGGACTGCTGACAACGTATACCGAAAAACTGACCTCAAACGACAAGGAACAGACGACCTACGGCAAGATGGAGTGGCTCTGGGTTGAATAGGCCTAGGACTTCTTCTCGTATTCTTTCAGCAGCGCGACTGCCTGCGGGCAGAGGACCAGTAGGGCGAGGACGTTAACCCAGGCGGTGAGTCCTACGCCGATGTCGCCCAGCATCCACACCACGTTGGCTTCCTTGAGGGCTCCGAACACAACAAGCCCGAGAAGCGCGAATCGGTATACCCAGATACATACTTTTTCCGCGGTTTTATTATGGCGGGCCGATGACGAGAAAAGGTAGATGATGCTGGATTCCACGTAGAAATAGTACGCCATAACGGTGGTGAACACGAAGAACACAAGGGCGATTCCCACGAACACCCCGCCGAAGCCGCTCAGCACTGAATCCACCGCAGTTTGAGTATACGCCACGTAATTTCCTCCCAGTTCAGGGGCGCCGGCAACCAACACCTCTCCTGTCTTTGCATCCAGAATGTTATACGTTCCGGAGCAAAGAATCATAAGTGCCGTGGCCGTACACACGAACAGCGTATCCACATACACGGAGAAAGACTGCGCCAGCCCCTGCTTTGCCGGATGGGAAACTGCGGCCGATGCGCTCACGATAGCGCCGCTGCCCTGGCCTGCCTCGTTGGAGAAAATGCCCCTCTTCACGCCCATCATAATGGTGGAGCCAAGTATGCCGCCGGCAACCGGCCGGATGCCGAATGCTCCCGTTACGATAGCCTTGAAAACCCCCGGAACCGCATCCAGGTGGCAGGCGATAACTATCAGGGAGATAATGATATAGCCCAGCGCCATGAAGGGCGTTACGATGGATGCCACGCGGGAAATGCTCTTGATTCCGCCGATTATCACCAGCCCAAGCACAAACGCCAGCGCCAGGCCCGACCACAGCGGATCCAGATCAAGCGAATTCGCCAGGGCCGATGACATCCCGTTGCTCTGCACCGTGGGAAGGAACAAGCCGTATCCAACGATGGCGAGAATGGAAAACAGCACTGCAAGCCACTTCATCTTGAGCCCTTTCTCGATATAGGAGGAAGGGCCGCCGCGATTGACACCGCCGTGATTGAATTTGTATTTCTGCGCAAGCGTGGACTCCACGAAAGCCGTGGATGCGCCGAAGAAAGCGATGAGCCACATCCAGAACACGGCGCCTGGGCCGCCCATGGCGATGGCCGTTGCAACGCCCACGATATTTCCCGTTCCCACACGGCCGCTAAGTGCTACACAGAACGCCTCGAAGGACGATATTCCCTTCTTCTTTCCGTCTTCCCCGGTTTCCGCAGGGGCAAAGAGAGAACGCACCATGAGGCCGATGCGCCTAACCTGAACAAAGCGCGTGCGGATGGAAAAGTATATGCCTGCGCCCACCAGGAGCACCACCAGTGCGGGACTCCAAATAATATCGTTGACGGCCGAGACTATCTTCTCAAACATAGGCTTCCACTCCTTTCCATGATGCGGGCACCGGCGCCAGCAAGGTAATTTCGGTCTTTTTCACCGGGTGAATGAATCGTATCTCGCGAGCGTGCAGGCAGATTCCGCCGTCCGGATTCGAGCGGGGCGCGCCGTACTTCAGGTCTCCCTTGATAATGCATCCCGCATGCGCGAGCTGGCAGCGAATCTGGTGATGCCTCCCGGTGAGCAGTTCAACTTCCACAAGGAAGTAGCGCTCCGTGGGGCCGAGGTATTTATAACGCAGCCGGGCCAGTTTCGCTCCGGGTTTATTTCCGGCCGATACGAACGACTTGTTCGACGCCTCGTTCCTCACCAGATAATCCTCCAGATCTCCCTCCGCCGGTGAAGGCTTTCCGCAGCAAAGTGCCCAGTATGTTTTGTGCACGCCACCCTCGCGGAACATGGCGCTCAGGCGCTCAAGTGCCTTGGATGTTTTGGCAAAGAGTACCAGCCCGCTCACGGGGCGGTCCAGCCTGTGGGGAACGCCCATGAACACCTGGCCGGGTTTGCCGTCGCGCCGGGCGATGAAAGCCTTGAGCGTTTCCGGGAGGGGTTCGTCACCTGTTTTATCACCCTGGACTATCTCCCCGGGGCGCTTGCAAAAGGCAAGGATATGATTGTCCTCGTATACTATACGGGACTCGATGTCATTGTATTCCTGCTCTGTAAGGGCCCTGTAGACCATAGTTCCGGACTTTCTCGCAAAGATACGAAAAATCTTTCTTTACTCCACGTCCGCCATTCCTTCAGGTACAAAACAGGGCCTCCCTGCACCTGAACCCCTCAAAACTCGCTATTCAGGTGCAAAACGGGGGTTCTGTGCACCTGAACCTAAAGGACGCCGGGATTTTTGGCGGTCAATGGAAAAAACGAGTCCACTTCGATCTGACTCAAGTGGAGTACTCTTGCAATCTGTCCGTTTGATGTGCCGATCTTATACTTCAAATATTTCAAAATCTCACCCTTCTGATTCCGGGATAATAGTTTGAACTCTGCCAATTGATAGTCCGTGTCTATTTTCTTTTTCAGATGCCGGAAGAGTTCTTCATCGGTAAGAACAGGTTTCTCGTCAATTCTTAACGCCAGTTCAACTTGAGCCTCCACGTTTTTGAAACAACTGTTCAGGAATTCTCTCGGGGTTCGGAACAAAGCTTCCACCAGGCGATAATCCACAAAAGATATCGGACTAATCATCCCGTCTAATACACTTATCCATTCCGGGAGTTCGCCGTTACTGTTTTTGGCAATGACCCGCCTTTCCCTGAAAGACAGTTCCGATGGCTTGCGTAGCGGAAGATACTCTATCAACTTATTGAAATACAGGTACCCCGAACACCAGGGATAAGACAACAGATTCACAGAAGGACTCACCACAAATGGATTCCGGAGCACATAAGCTACTTCCGTATAGAACTGGTTCAGGCTCGTTATCGGGGTTTCCTTGAAAGTCATTCCGTCCAGGAGGCCGGGCCTGCCGTGACGTGAAAGATACAGCGACATCCTCTGCCTGAAGTTTTGGAAGAACTCGCCACCGCGTCGGCCTTTAACAATAAAGTGGAAGTGATTCGTCATAAGTGCATAGGCAAGGATAACGGTGCCGGTTTCGCGGGCGGCCAGTGCCATGTACAGAAGCGCGAGCGAGCGCTCCTCATCGCACTCGAAAATGAAACCGTCCTCAATGTGACTGCTGTTGATATGGGAAAAGGGCCCTTCCCTGAAAAATAATCGTTCGGCTTCACGCCAGGTGATACTGTTTTCCATAGGCAATCTTTTTCCAAACATATGGAGCCGAAGTGGAAAAAACAAGCAAAGCCGCCTTCTGAGGTGCGGATTTTTATGTTTTTTATCAGGATTTAGTGTTTCTTAACAAGGTTTTTTAATAATGTAAAGAAAAAAATTAACTATCTTGCGCTGTAAATGGACCACATTATGAAAAAGACACTGCTTGCGGCAGGGCTTGCCGTGCTGATGATTCTTCCCGCGGGTGCGGCGATGCGCCGGAAACCCAAGGCTTTCACACATGAAACCGTAGAGGTGCCCGCGATTGAAGCGGAGATCATAGCCATATCGGCCGGAAATTCTTCCCTTATCCTTTTGGCCGATGAAGACCGCCTCCTCTACACCCTTCATTACGGAAGCAAAGTTGCGGATCCGCAGGAGTACAAAGGATACAGGACTGCGCGTTTCACCGAAAACGGCAACCTCAACTATACCTATCCTTCCACCGGAGGAGAGTTTGTTGGCGTGCCGGCCCTTCATGTGAGATATGCCGATGGTAACCATAACACAGACCTCCGCTACCAGAGCTGCAAAGTAACCCGTTCAGGCAATATTGAAACAACCGAAATCCTCCTCAAGGACTACGTTACTCTGCTGGAGGTGAAACTCATTTACGAAGCATACCAGAAGGAAAACGTCCTGATAGAGCACAGCGTAATCACAAATCCCGGCAAGGAACCTGTGGAACTGCTGGATTATGCCTCCGGGTCGATGTATATAGAGGCCGATAACTACCTCCTCACCCATTTCCACGGCGCCTGGGCGCACGAAATGCAGGTGGAGCGCGAAATGCTTGGCTACGACACGAAGGTAATAGAATCGCTCCGCGGCGTGCAGGCCACCCAGAGCCAGAACCCCTCGTTCATGCTGAGCCTGAATACCCGCGAGTTCAGCGAGACCGGCGGGGAAGTGGTTGCCGGAGCGCTTCAGTGGAGCGGCAACTTCCGCCTCAGTTTCACCCGTAACGAGAGTGGCAGGGTGAACGTTCTGGGCGGAATAAGCCCGTTCGCATCGGCCTATCCGCTTAAAAAAGGCGAAAGCTTCGAGACTCCGGGAATGATATGGACATGGTCGGCCGATGGCGCGGGCGGAGCCTCCCGCAACCTTCACCGCTGGGCAAGGAATTATGGCATCTACAACGGTGGAAGCGTGAATCCCACCCTCCTGAACAGTTGGGAAGGCGCGTATTTCAGCTTCACCACGAAAACTCTCACCGACATGATTGACGATGCCGCCTCCATGGGCCTTGAAATGTTCGTGCTGGACGATGGCTGGTTCGGGAACGCATATCCGCGAAACGGGGATGCCGCCGGGCTTGGCGACTGGCAGCTGAACACTTCCAAGATTCCGGAAGGCATAGATTACGTGGCGTCTTATGCACATGATAAAGGCTTGAAGTTCGGTATCTGGATAGAGCCGGAGATGGTTAATCCCGCGTCTGAACTGGCGCTGGCGCACCCGGAGTGGATAGTGCAGAGCCCCGGGCGTGAGAACTATCAGATCCGCAACCAGTGGGTGCTGGACCTTGCGAATCCCGCAGTGCAGGACTTTATTTACGGCGTCTTCGACTCGGTTATGCAGATGTCTCCCAGCATCGACTATGTTAAATGGGACTGCAACCGCATTATAGAGTCCTTCTACAGCAACTATCTTAGCAAGGAACAGGACCGTTTCTATGTGGATTACGTGCAGGGATTCTACAGCGTGATGAGAAGAATCCGTGAGAAGTATCCTTCGGTTATCGTGCAGTGCTGTTCCTCCGGCGGCGGCAGGGTGGACTATGGAGCTCTCCGCTACTTTAACGAAGTGTGGACCAGCGACGATACGGATGCGGAAATCCGCGTGCATGTGCAGTATGCGACGAGCCTCATTTATCCGGCGTGTATCATGGGCTGCCATGTGTCGGATGTCCCGAATCATCAGACACGCAACGTTACGCCCCTGAAATTCCGTTTCGACGTTGCCTGCGCAGGGCGCCTGGGCATGGAACTTCAGCCAAAGAATCTGAATGAGGCGGAGCGTGCCCTTGCCGACAGGTGCATCACTTCATACAAACAGTACCGAGACCTTGTCTTCGCCGGCGACCTGTACCGTCTAGCCTCTCCGGAAGATGGTCCCTGGTATGCTCTGATGTATGTTTCCCAAGGGAAAGACCGCGCCGTGGTGTTCACTTACAGCACCGCCTTCCAGGTGCGCGACACCGGTGGCCAGCCATTCCGCCTGCAGGGCCTGGATCCCGCGCGCAAGTACAAGGTAACCGAACTTAACGTAGACTCCTCCTGCTGGTGGGGCAGCGGCCGCTCCTTCAGCGGCTCCTTCCTCGCGGGCGGCGGCTTCAATCCGGTTATTCGCCATAAATACGACTCCGCCATCTTCCTTCTGGAAGCGGAGTAATCGAGGATACGAAAAAAGGCAACCTGTTGGAGGGTTGCCTTTAAACTTTCTGTGAGGGAGAAGACTACCAGCGGTCTTCGTCGGAGACGCTGAGCTTCTTGCGGGCGTGGCGACGGCGGGCGTTGAGGACGCGGCGGCCGTTGGCGCTGGCCATGCGGGCGCGGAATCCGTGCTTGTTCACGCGCTTGCGCTGGGAAGGTTGAAATGTTCTTTTCATGATATCACGTTTTTATTATTTCGCTTATAAGGGGTTGCAAAGGTAGTAATTTCCAGCCAAACCGCCAAATTTATTTTTCAATATGTATCACAAGTTTTCCCTCGTAGTAGGAATCGCGGAGCCATGAGTCCACATGCCATGTGTGAATGCTGCCCCTTGCAAGCCTGTAGCGCGCCATGATGGCCGATATCTCCGCATTAACCTCTCCGCCTTTCAGGTAGAGTATTCCTTTGCGGAACTTGCCGTTAACCCAGGGATAAAAGTCCGGCAGGGAGGCAACTGCGCGGGAAACCACATAGTCGAACTGCTGCGGCAGGCCCTCTGCGCGTGCATGTACCACCGAAACGTTCTCCAACCCCAGCGCCCTTGATACGGCATCGGCCACTATCGTCTTTTTCCCCACCGAATCGCAGAGAACGAATTGGGCCGATGGATACAGTATCGCCAGCGGGATCCCGGGGAACCCGCCGCCGGTGCCGAGGTCCAGCACGGATGAGGCGGAGAAATCATCGGCCAAACCCTCAAGTTGGAGATATTTCGCTATTGCAAGCGAATGCAGCACGTGGTGCTCGTACACGTTGTCGATATCCTTGCGGGAAATAACGTTGATCTGGGCGTTCCAGTCCCGGTACAGACTGTCCAGCGCAGCAAAGCGGCGCTCCTGCTGGGGAGACAAATCGAAATTCTCCCGTATGAACTCCAGCGCGGCGCTCATTGGATTTCCCCCCTTAACATCATTTCAGAGAGCTGCTGCTTTCCGCGACGTATGCGCGTGCGTACGGTATTCAGAGGAAGGTTCAGCTCCTTCGCAATCTCTTCGTACTCCAGCTCCTCGATCATATATTTAATCATAACTTCCTTATACAGAGGCGACAGCTCCTCCATGAAACCCATAAGGCGCTCGTGGTTCTCGTCGCTGATAATCTCCTCTTCCGGGGTCTTGTCGGTGAGAGGGTCGCTGGCTTCGTCGCCTGCCGAACTGCCGCCAAGGATGAAACCCTCCTTCTTGCGGTCTTCACGCTTGATGCTGTCCAGATGGTCCAGCGCGGTGCGGGTGGCGATGGTGAAAAGCCAGGGGCGGAGCTCACGGCTCAAATCGAATCCCGAGAGGTTCATAAAAGCCTTCTGGAAGGTTTCGGACACTACGTCGTCCACATCGGCCTTCCACTGGAAATACGCGCTCACGCGGCTTCGGACCGCTTTTTCGTGAATCTGGTAGATTTGCCGATAAGCGATCTGGTCTCCGGCGAGGGCCAGGCGGACAAGGTCTTTTTCGTTGTATTCCATAGTCTAATGGGCTTCCAGCCAGTTTTTGCCTGAGCTGCATTCCACGGTGAGAGGTACGCTCAGGGTACATACGTTTTCCATTGCATCGACAACCAGACTACGAAGCTGCTCCAGTTCTTCCGGGTATGCGTCGAAGAGTAGTTCGTCGTGGATTTGCAGAACCATGCGGCTGCGGAGCCCGGCATCGGCAAGCCTCTTGTCCACCTCTATCATGGCCAGTTTGATGATATCGGCAGCGGTGCCCTGGATAGGGGCGTTCACGGCGTTGCGCTCTGCCAGGGCGCGGATCGTGGCGTTGGAGGCATTGATGTCCGGCAGGTAGCGGCGGCGTCCGAAGAGCGTTTCCACGTAGCCGTTCTCCCGCGCGAATTCCATCGAGGTCTGGATGTATGATTCGATGGCGGGGAAGGAGCGGAAGTAATCGTCGATGAGGGCTTTGGCCTCCTTGCGTCCCATGCCCAGACGCTGTGCCAGGCCGAAGGAAGAGATGCCGTACATTATGCCGAAGTTCGCCGTCTTGGCCCTGCCCCTTTGCTCGCGGGTGACTTCCTCCACGGGTACGCCGAAAATCTTGGCGGCCGTGGCTGCGTGAACGTCGCGCCCTTCGCGGAATGCCTGCACAAGATGCTCGTCGCAGCTTAGGTGGGCCATGATGCGGAGTTCGATTTGGGAATAGTCGGCCGATACGATTATGCCTTCGGGAGTACCGGGAATGAAGGCCTTGCGGATCTCCTTGCCGCGCTCCGTGCGAACCGGGATGTTCTGGAGGTTGGGGTTGGACGATGATAGCCTTCCGGTAGCCGTGAGCGCCTGATTGAAAGTGGTGTGCACGCGGCCGTCAACAGGGGAGATGTAGGTGGGGAAGGGTTCTATGTATGTCCCCAGGAGCTTTTTCGCGGCCCTCCATTCCAGGATTTCGCCAACCACCGGATGCTTGTCTGCAATGCCCTGCAGCGTTGCTTCGTCGGTGGAGTACTGGCCCTTGGCGCTGGGTTTTGCCTTCGGGTCCAGTTTCATCTTGCCGAAGAGAACGTCGCCGATCTGTTTGGGGGAGCCGATGTTCAGGGAGGGTTCGCCGGTTAGCTCGCGGATGATGGATTCGCGCCCCGAGAGCTCGTCGCGGAGGTCGTCGGCAAAGTCGCGAAGGGACTCCAGGTCCACTTTCACGCCTGCGCGCTCCATCTTTGCGAGCACTTTGGAGAGGGGCTCCTCCATTGAGAGGTAAAGGTGAGATTTCTCCGCTTCGCGTTGCTCCGGTCGAAATGACAGAATTGCATCGCCAAGGGCGGGGAGGATGGCGGTCTCTTTCAGACGTGCCGATGGAGCCTCGTCGGGGGAGGGAGCGTCGAAAAGGGAGCCTTCTTCGGGGGAGGGCGCATCGGCAGTGAGGTCCACGCCGAGATAGTTCATGGCAAGGATTTCCTTGTCGTGGCTCTTCTCCGGGTCCACGAGATAGTGCATCAGGGCGATGTCCATCCATCGGCCCTTGAGGGTGATGCCGTCGGACAGGAGCCTCTGGGCGATGAACTTGAGGTCGAAGCCGTATTTGTCAATGGCGGGGTTTTCAAGAAGGGTTTTTACGGAGGTTTCGTGAGATACGCTCGGCCCCTGCGGGGCCTCGGTATGACAAGAAGAGCTCGAAATGACAGTGGCGACGTCATCGATGCCAAGGACGATGTAGCCGGCGGGGCCGAAGATGCCGGGCCCAGGGGCCTCGATGCTGATGCCCACTTTGCCCGCCTTGAGCGCCCTGGCCTCGATTTCCGTGAGGGTGACTTCGCACACTTCCAGCGCGGGTTTAGGAGCCTGCTCTGTGACAGGGGCCGATATGTGCCTGATATAGCGCTTGAGCGAAGTGAACTCGTATTTCTCGAAAAGGTTCACAATCTCGCTCTTGAATTCGCCCGTCCAGCGCATGTCGTCCAGGCTTGCGGGGCTGGGGATATCGGTCTTGATGGTTACCAGAGTCTTGGAAAGCTCCATGTGGGGGCGGGCCTCCTCGAACTGGGACCTCTGGCGGTCTGCCAGTTGGCTAAGGTGCTCGTAGATCCCTTCCATCGACCCGAATTTGCGGATGAGTTTCGCCGCGCCAACCGGGCCCACGCCGCTCACGCCGGGCACATTGTCGGAACTGTCGCCGCAGATGGCCAGCATGTCGATCACCTGGGAAGGGGAGTCAATGTTCCATTTGCTGCAGAGCTCTGGAACGCCCACGAGCTCAAAGTCGCCGCCGCCCTTTCCGGGCTTGTACTGCCAGATATGGGGGCCGATGAGCTGCCCGTAATCCTTGTCCGGAGTTACCATGTACACATCTAGCGCGGGGCCGGCCATCTGCACGGCCACCGAGCCTATGACGTCATCGGCCTCGAAGCCTGGGAGCATCAGCACGGGAATATTCATGGCACCCATCAGTTCGATGAGCGGCTCCAGTGAGTCAATCACCAGCTGCGGGGTAGGGGGACGCGTGCCCTTGTACTCCGGGAACAGTTTGTTGCGGAAACTGCCTCCCGGGGGGTCGAACGCCACCGCAAGATGCGTGGGCTTTTCCTTCTCCACCATCTCCAGTAGATACTTGGTGAAGCCGTACAGAATGGACATGTCGGCTCCCTTGGAGTTAATCATCGGCCTCTGGTAGAATGCATAGAACATCTTGAAAACCAGGGCGTGTCCGTCTATGAGGAATAACTTATTCATATTCTTCTTTGTTATGTGCCTCCGAAGAAGGTTTTTGGAGAGGTTGTGTTTTTATGGCCTCGAACTTCTCCATAAGTGTGCGTCCATGGCCTTGTTTTGGAGACGTTCCCCCCTCTGAAATCACAACTTCTCCAAAAATGGACGTGGGAGGCAGGTTGGGGAAGGCCTCGCGAATTACTTCCACGCCGCCTGTGTGGAAAGTGCCGTCCGGGCCGATGGCGAAGATGCGGGAGGCGCGGGGTGCGGATTCGTGGAGGTCGTGGGAGGAGAAGAGGATGGTGAGGGGGCTGGGACGGCCGGTCTGGCCGGAGCCGGGAAGGGCGGTTTGGTCGTGGGCTGCGAGGGGGTTTCCAAGGGAATCCCGGGTGAGGCTGCGGAGGCAGTCCACTACCAGGACACGGTTTTCCGCGTCCAGGAAGGCTGTGGGCTCGTCCAGAAGGAGGCAGGAGGGCCTGCGGACGAGGCCGGAGGCGATGCAGAGTTTCTGGAACTCTCCGTCGCTTAGAGTGGAGATGTCGCGGGTGGCAAAGGCTTCGAGGCCAAGGGCTTCGAGGGCCTGGTCGATGACTTCCAGGCTGCTGTGAGGGCGGTCGAAGAGGCTGTTGCGCAGGAAGTCGCGGGCTGTAAAGCCTTTGAGTTTGGGGATGCGCGTGGGCACCATGGCGCACTCCACGGGATAACGCCTGGCAATTTCCCGCAGCAGGCTGGTCTTGCCGCTGCCGTTGGGCCCGCACAGGAGCACCAGCTCACCCGGAGCCAGGGTGAAGGAGACGTCCTTCACCAGGGTGCGGGAGCCGTAGCCGATGGATATGCCGGGGAGAGAGATCATTTTTGAGAGGAGATCCCTCGACTTCGCTCGGGATGACAAGATGGTTCGAGAAGTATTGCGATTATCATTGGAATGCCGACGAGGGCGAGGGTGCTGCCAACGGGGAGGGGAATGGCCCAGACATTGGCAAGGATGTCGGCCGCGAGGGCAAGGCCGGCGCCGCAGAGGCAGGAGACCGGAAGCACCCGGGAGTGGACGGATGAGGCGCAGGCGCGTCGCGCCAGATGCGGCGCAACTATGCCCACGAAGCCCACGGGGCCGCAGAATGCGGTAACGGCGGCAGTCATAAGGCTTGCACTTATCATAGACAGGGTGCGTATGCTCTGCGGCTTGGCGCCAACCATGGCGGCGTATTCCTCCCCGAAGAGGATAACGTCCAGGCCACGGGCGTTCACAAGGGCCATGACAACACCAGCAAGGAGCGCTGCGCCGATAATGATTATTTCCAGATATCTGGTTCCTGCAAAACTGCCCGCCATCCAGCTGTAGAACAGTTTCAGGCTCTCTTCACGTGCGGTGAACTGCAGGATTGAAGCAAGTGCGCTAAACACAAAGCCCAGCAGAACGCCGAAGATAAGGAGCGTGTTTCCGCTTACCCGTGACGACACAGCAACCAGCAGCAGCGCGGTGACAAATGCCGCGGCGAATGCAGCAACCACCATGGAAACGCCACTAATCCACAAGCCTGTGCCCACGGCCAGCGAAGCCAGGGCCGCGCCAAGGGCGGCACCCCCGCTCACGCCCATGATGTGGGGATCTGCCAGGGGATTGCGGAAAAGCGCCTGCATCTGCGCGCCGGAAAGGGAAAGGGCGCAGCCGGCAAGAACTGCGGTGAGAACGCGCGGAATGCGCAGTTTCCACAGCAGGATGCCTCCGGGAAGCGAGAAGCCGCCGCCACCGGCGAGGATATCGGCCCCCGCAAGAATCACCACGGCTGCGGCAAGGATGGGCACGGCGCGCTTCATCGGCCTTGATTTTTAACGGATGGAATGCATGCAACGCCATACCCCGCAAGGGCGACTCCCAGGATGATGTACAGGAAGTCCGATGCCTTGAGTATCACGGGATATGCGCTCACTGCGAAGTTGCCGGGCATCTGGATGAAGCCGAACTTCTGCTGGAGAAGGACGCACACTGTGCCGATGACAAGCCCCGCCACCATCCCCAGGAGCGTGATGAGCCAGCCCTCCAGACGGAAAATGCGGCTGGTGAGGCCCTCCGGCGCGCCCAGGCTGCGAAGCGTTTCCATATCCTGCTCCTTCTCGATGATGAGCATGGTGAGCGAGCTAAGAACGCTGAACGCAATGATAATCACCACGAAAATGAGGATGAGGTAAATCGCCAGTTTCTCGTAGCGCATCATCTTGTAGAGAGCGTCGTTCTGGCGGATTCTGTCCTTCACCTCGAAACCGGGCCCCATCACTGCCTCGATATCCTTCACCACCGCCTTTGTGTCCACTTCCGGGGCCAGCCTTAATTCAAGGGCCGATACTTCCGATTCGTACTCCAGAAGCTCCCGCATCACCTCGATTGGGACGATGGCGAGCTTGGCGTCCACATCGGCATTAACTGAAATTGTGCCGGCTGGGAAAACCTTTTGCTGGCGGAGACTGGCCGATGGATTCTGGACGGAGAACGGCGCAGTGCGGGACGGGTAATAAATGTCCACCGGAGTGAGAAGCCGATGGGTTATGCCCAGATTGTAGGCCAGGGCCGCACCGAAAACCGCCTGGGTGCGACGGTTCTTGTGCAGGGCGAAGTCACCTTCCAGCATGCGCTCCTTAAGGGGGGATTCCTCTTCGTAAACTTCATCCACACCGCGCATGATACAGATTCCCTGATTGTCCATGTAGGAGAGGAAAACCTGCTCCTCAATCACGCTGGAGATGCTTGCGATGCGGGAGTCGTCGTACAGGGTTTGGAAGGCTAGGCTATCCGGGGTAAAAACTTTTCCTGCCGATGGGGTGATGCGAATGTCCGGGTCAATCTCGCCCAGGCTTTCGCTCACCAGGTCGTTGAAGCCGTTGAATACGCTGAGGATAATAACAAGCGCTGCCGTGCCCACGGCCATCCCCGCCACGCTGATGCCGGAAATAACGTTTATTACGTTGTGCGATTTCCGGGCGAACAGATAGCGGAAGGCAAAACGGACTGACAGCGGAAGCCTCATTTTTTCAGCAGGTCTTCAATATGCTGGGCGTAATCCAGTGAGGTGTCCAGAAGGAAAACCAGCTCCGGCACTATCCGAAGCTGCTTTGCCATGGCGTGGCCGAGCTCGCCCCTGATCCTGCCGAGGTTCTCTTCCAGCATTGCCATCACGCTCTGCTGGTGGTCCGACGGGAAGATGCTCACGAACACCTTGGCCACCGACAGGTCCGGGCTGATCCTCACTTCGCTCACGGTGACGAGGGCGCCGCCCCACGCCGCCATGCCCTTGGAGCGGATAATCTCCGCCAGGGCCTTCTGTATTTCACGGGCAACCTTGAGCTGCCTTGTCGATGCGGGTTTTTCCATAAGACTTGTCATCTCGAGCGAAGTCGAGAGATCTACTTGATGTTTATAATGTAATAATTCTTCTTGCCTTTCTGCGCAAGGATGTAATGGCCGTTCACGATGTCATCGGCAGTAACCTCACGGTCGATGCCGGCGATTTTCTCCTTGTTCAGGGATACTCCGCCGCCCTGAACCATCTTGCGGGCCTCTCCCTTGGAGGGGAGGATGTCGGTCTTCACTGCAAGGAGGTCAAGGATATTGCAGGGGAAATCGGCCTTCGAGAGCTCGTAAGAGGGGACATTGGCAAATACCTCACGAACCGTGCGCTCGTCCATTCCGCGGAATGTCTCTGCCGATACGTTGCCGAACAGGAGCTGGGATGCGGCGACGGCGTTGTCATAAGCCTCCTGCCCGTGGCACATTACGGTAACCTCGCGGGCGAGGGCCTTCTGCAGCACGCGGCGTCCCGGGTCCTCACGCTGCTCGGCAATGAGAGAGTCGATGGTTTCCTTCGGCAGCATGGTGAAGATCTTGATGTAGCTCTCCGCGTCCACGTCCGACACGTTCAGCCAGAACTGGTAGAACTCATAGGGCGATGTGCGCTCCGCATCCAGCCAGATGTTGCCCTTTTCGGTTTTGCCGAACTTGGTGCCATCGGCCTTGCGGATAAGAGGGCAGGTGAGTGCGAAGGCCTCGCCCCCGGCGATACGACGGATGAGTTCCGTGCCGGTGGTGATGTTGCCCCACTGGTCGCTGCCGCCAAGCTGAAGCACACAGCCCTTGTTCTTCCACAGCCAGAAGAAATCATAGCCCTGCATGAGCTGGTAGCTGAATTCAGTGAAGGACATACCCTCCGAGGAGTCCCTCTGAAGGCGCTTTTTCACGGAATCCTTCGCCATCATATAATTGACGGTGATGTGCTTGCCGATGTCGCGAATAAAATTGATGAAACTGTAGTCCTTCATCCAGTCGTAGTTGTTCACGAGCTCCGCCTTGTTGGGAGCGTCCGACTCGAAATCCAGGAAGCGGCCCAGCTGAGCCTTGATGCAAGCCACGTTATGGTTAAGCGTTTCCTCGTCCAGCAGATTCCTTTCGGCCGATTTCATCGACGGATCCCCGATCATACCCGTTGCACCGCCAACCAGCGCGATGGGCTTATGCCCGCAGGCCTGGAAATGCTTCAGAATCATAACACTCACAAGATGGCCGATATGAAGCGAATCCGCCGTGGGGTCTATGCCCACATAAGCCGCCGCCGGCCCCTGCATCAACTTCTCCTCTGTTCCGGGCATGATATCCTGAATCATCCCCCTCCATTTAAGTTCCTCTACGAAATTTTTCATAAATCATTATTATTTAAGTAGATAGTACCTTCTCAAAACCATGGGCGCCCATGCCCTTGTGAATGGGAGGGGCCCAAACTTGTTTGGGAGGGATAGGACCTTCAGGTCCGTAGTTTTGAGAAGGTACTATCTACTTTTTGTTATAACCCACAAAGATAATCAAAATGGGGGACAAAAAAAAGCCGCCCTTTATGGGCGGCCGGGTTCTTTTGCAGAAGGAATTACTTTGCAGCTTCCACGGAAACTTTACGGAATTCCTTGAGATCTTTCATGAGGGCGAGGGCAGCCTTGCGGGCGCGTGCACCGGCGGCTTTGTTACCCTTTACTACCTGAGCCTCTGCATTCTTTACGAACTCGGCGATCTCTGCATTGAGTTTTTCAACAAGCTGTTTCATAATTGATTGATTTGGTTTAGTTTGTTTAGGTAATTTCCAAAGTTTTGCACAAGGTAGAGAAAAAAATTCAAAACAAAAAATTTTGAAAGGAAAAAATACAGAAAAATCTAATTTTCAGACGTTTCTCCTGCGTTTTTTTCCACATTTTCCTCTTTTTTTATCCGTGAATTCAGAAAACTCATCGCTTTTTGCGCACCAATCGTCGAGAAATCCTTGATTCCTTGGATGATACGCGAAGAGATTTCCGGAATCTGCCGGATTTCCTCCTCCGACATATCGCCCAGCACAAAATCCACCTGTCCTCCTCGCGAAAATTCATTGCCGATGCCAACGCGTATGCGCGCCCACGCATCAGTTTCAAGGGTGTCGATGATGTTCTGCAGGCCGTTATGCCCGCCGGCGCTTCCGCCTTGTCTCATGCGGATGGTGCCGAAGGGGAGGTTAAGGTCGTCCGAAATGACGATTAAGTTTTCTACGGGGATGGAGAGTTTCTGGAGCCAGTATCGTACGGCGTTGCCGCTCAGATTCATGTAAGTTGAGGGTTTGAGCAGGTGGAAGTGCCTTCCCTTGAAGGATACTTCCGCTACCGAGCCGTACCTGCCCACAGAAAACAAAGTATTGGATGCCTGAGCCCAGGCATCCAATACCATGAATCCCATGTTGTGACGGGTGGAGGCGTATTCGGCCCCGATGTTTCCGAGTCCTGCAACCAGATACTCCATGACCGCCAGTTAAGGAAAATTAGGCCTTTGCAGCCTCTGCAGCGGCCTGCTGCATGGCGCGGGTGGTCTTCACGCGGCAGATGATGGTGTTCTTGTCCGAGAGGATCTTGATCCCGTCGTACTTGAGCTCGCCTGCGGTGAGGCGCTTGTCAAGCTCCAGGGGAGTTACATCCACGTCCAGCTGGTCCGGGAGGTCCTTCATGAGGGCCTGCACCTTGAGGCTGCGGGATACCTGTACGAACTTACCACCGGCCTGCACGCCCACGGGGTGACCGAAGATGTTCAGGGGAACATTGATGGCGATGGGCTTGGTCTCGTCAACTGCGAGGAAGTCTACGTGGAGACAGTTGTCGTCCACAGGATGCCACTGGTACTCGTGTGCCACTGCGGTGTATACTTTACCGCCAAGATTGAGGTCTACGATGTAGGATGCGGGAGTGTGGGTGATACCCTGGAGTTCCTTCTCCTTAACGGTGAAAAGAACATTGTCCATACCTGCTCCATAGAGATTGCAGGGAACCAGACCCTGACGGCGGAAAGCCTTGATGACGGCCTTGTTGCCTTTTTCGCGGATTTCTCCGCTGAGAGCGAAATGCTTCATTGTTTTTGTACTTTAAAAATGTGTTACTCAGTCTTCTGTTTCAAAGACCCCATTGCACCAAAAAGGGTAGTCCCTTTTTTAAGGCCCGCAAAGGTAGCATCTATTTTCCTTTTTTCCAAATCTTTTAGTATCTTTGCGTCCGCTTGAATGATTGTCATTTCGAGCGAAGTCGAGAAATCTAATACTTTAATTATATGAGAAAATACATCGTTGCAGGCAACTGGAAAATGAACACAACAGTTCCTGAGGGCGTTCAGCTCGCAAAAGAAGTAGTTGAGAAGGCAAAAGAACTTCCCGCAAACGTTCAGCTCGTGGTGGCACCCCCGTTCACACATCTCGCCCCCGTGGCAGAGGCCCTCAAGGGCTCCAAGGTGGCTCTTAGCGCACAGAACTGCGCAGACCATGTGAAAGGCGCATACACCGGCGAGGTGGCTCCCGCAATGCTCGCATCCCTCGGCTGTGAATATACTATCCTCGGCCACTCAGAGCGCAGGCAGTACTATGGAGAGACCGATGAGAAACTGGTTGTGAAGACAAGGCTCGCCCTGGATCATGGCCTGAAGGTTATCCTCTGCGTGGGTGAGAGCCTGGACGAGAGGAAGGCCGGCAAGCATTTCCAGGTGGTGACGGAGCAGACCAAGGCCGTCCTCTACACCCTCAATCCGGAAGACCTTGCAAACATCGTCATCGCCTATGAGCCCGTCTGGGCAATCGGCACCGGCGAAACCGCAACTGCCGCACAGGCGGAGGAAATCCACGCCTGCATCCGCAACGTCATCGAAGAGAAGTTCGGCGCAGCTGCAGCAGACGACATGACCATCCTCTACGGCGGCTCCTGCAAGCCCTCCAACGCCAAGGAACTCTTCGCAGAGAAAGACATCGACGGCGGCCTCATCGGCGGCGCCGCCCTCAAAGCGGAAGACTTCATCGCCATCGCCGCCTCCTTCTGAGGCATCTTACCGTGCGCATAGGTCCAAGCCTTGGCACCTCTACGCACGAAAACCCCGTAAAACCGTGCGTAGGGGTCCACATCGCTGGACCTCTACGCACGCTACTTAAAGCCGACACAAACCAAAAGGCCGGTCTCCGAACAGAACGTTGGAAGCCGGCCTTCAGACGTGTACTAAAACCTAAACCTATAACATAGATGCAGATAGGGCGGGGAATGTTGCAAAAAAGTGAAAAAAAAACGCACTTTTTTCGGCGTAAAAGGCTAACCTATTGAAAATCAGCCTAATATTTTTTCAATAACGGGAGCCGCCTGCTCGTAAGTATAGCCCCTGCCAAGGGCGTAGCGGAGGAGTTTGACCCGGATTGCGGAGGAATCCTGGGTGTTCCGGGCTCTGGTGGAAGGGCTTGACTGGGAGTTTCGGGCTCTGGTGGCAGGGTCCTTGCCCTCGGCGGAGAGCAGGGAGCGGGCCTTGGCGGCGAGGAGCTTTTCCATGCGGTCGTCCGCCGAGGAAACCCCGCAGGCCTCGCGCATGGCTTCCTCTGCAACATCTCCCGTGATTCCTTTCGCGCGCAGGGCGTAGCGTATCTTCACCGGGCCCCAGCCCTGAAGGGAAGCCTTGTCCCGTGCGAAGGCGGATGCATAGCGCGCATCGTCTACATAGCGCTCCCGAACCAGTGCGGCCACTACACGCCCGGCGGCTGCGGAATCTCCTTCCAGCGAGCGAAGCGCCTTGCGGGTAACGTCCGCGCTGCAGTACTCCGCCCTGGAGCAGAGCCTCTGAAGGCGGTCTAGTACTTTTTTCTCGTCCATGGGGAAACTCCAGGGGGCATGTGCGCAACTCTTAAGGAAGAAGCCCCGTGCGGGTGTTCCAGGAGATGCTGGTGCGGTAGTAATTGTTCAGGTAATCCGCCCTGGGACAGGCTGCGGGGAGGAACATGCTGTACCCAGAATACATGTAGATATCGAAATCGATAAACCTGGGAGTTGCGGCCTTGTACAGCAGGCTGGCGTCAATCGCATTCTTGAGGGTGGCGGCTTCTTCCGCGTTAATGCCGCTGTGAAGCAGGATGTCCAAGAGGTCGTAGAAGTAATGCCTGCCGTAGCGGAAATAGCCCTGCACCGCTCCCGGAACCACAGCGTTCAGCCCATCACGGTATTTGGCGAAAAGAGTGGCGCATACATCCGCCAGATTGTCCAGCGCCTTGCAGTTTACCAGTGATATGGTGGCGGAACGGGCCTGGCCCGTGCGGGCGTTGTAGAATTCGAAATAGTCGCTGCATATTCCCTGGATGTTGTGCTCCAGAAGGCGCGAGGTCATGGACGTGTAATCGAAGCCGTCCGACAGCACCTCCGTTTGGGAAAATGCAATCATGTCGCAGACATTCCTCAGTTCATATGCCACCTCGATGCAGCCCATAAGGCAGGCGTCGAAGACCAGATAGTTCATGTGCATGGGGAATGCGCCCGGAAGGTCCTGAATCTCAATTTCGGAGTATGGATTGCCCTGATCCTGGCCCACTGATTTCACCGCGGGATAATCGTATTCCGGGATGGGCGGCATGGCTGAAAAAACTCTTTTGCCCATGGACCACATGGCCGATTCGTTCTCCGATCTGTCGAATTGCCCAGGATCCGAATAGTAGCGGGAGGGCAGCCAGCCGGTTGCGTGTGAGGAAAAGACCATTCCGTATCCCGCTGCAGGGAAATTGTCCTTGACATACTGCAAGGCCTCTCTCATGAAGCTGGCCGATGCCGCTGCTTTATCCGCCTCCCACACTTTAAGGGTGTCCATCAGCGTCTCTTGCCCTTCTTCCCTAGTGAGCCTTATGAGCACGGGAGAATTCGGCGTGGCGTAATCCCTCTTAAGGTCCTTGGTGAGCCTGCTTATTACCAGAAGGACGTCTGCGTTGCGGGAACTGTTTGGAATCTCTCCCTGGGCAAAGTCCTGGATATCTGCCTGCAGATCCGCGTAAAGGGAGTTAAAGCCGGCGGAATAAAGGATATGCACCCAGCGGGTTTCCGGGCTCACGGTCCTTTCATTATCCGCCCTTGTGTTTGTTGAACCCTCCCCGCCGGGACGGAAGTCCTTGAAATTGGGATTCTCCTTGCCGCAGGAAAACAGCATTCCCGCCGCAAGCACTATCGCCAATATGATACGTTCCTTCCGCATAGTCCTGCAAAGATAAAGAATTATTCTTAAATTTGTGCTCTGGACAATTGTATTGTATATGAAACTTATTGCAAAGATTATGCTTATAGCAAGCACTGCAGCGGCCCTTGCCGGCTGCGCGAACCCCAAGGAAGGAGAATTCCGTTACACCATCGACACTTTCGCAGACCTCAAGGTAATGCGTTATCAGATTCCCGGCTGGGAGAACCTCAGCCTGAAGCAGAAGGAGTACGCATATCATCTGGCGGAGGCGGCGAAATGGGGCCGCGACATCCTGTGGGACCAGAACTGCAAGGAAAACCTGAGAGTACGCCACGCCGTGGAGAACATCCTCAACAATTATAAGGGAGACCGCAATTGCCCCGATTTCGAAGACTTCACCGTATACGCAAAGCGCCTGTTCTTCTCCAACGGCATCCATCATCATTACGCGGAGGACAAGTTCTTCCCCGCCTGCCCCAAGGAGTATTTCAAGAGCCTTCTGGTTGCTGTTGGGGCCGATGACGACGACCTCCTGGACGTCATCTACAATCCCGCGAGGTATCCGCAGCGCCGCAGCACTGAAAGCAGCGGCGACATCGTGGCGTCATCGGCAGTGAACTTCTACGATGGAGTTACCCGAGAAGAGGTGGAGGCATATTACGCATCCATCATCGACAAGAATGATCCCAATCCCATCTCCTATGGCCTGAACACCAAGGTGGTGAAGGCCGATGACGGAACCATCAAGGAAATCCCCTGGTGCTCCGGAAGCATCTATGGCGCCGCTATCGACAAGATATGCGAGGAACTGGCTCTGGCCGCCGCAGTTGCGGAAAATTCCATTCAGGAGAGGGCCCTCGGCCTTTTGATTGAGTATTACAAGACCGGAGATCTGCGCAAGTGGGACGAGTTCAACATCGAGTGGGTGAAGGACACCATCGGCACGGTTGATTTCATCAACGGCTTCATCGAGGATTACAACGATCCTCTGGGAAGGAAGGCCTCCTGGGAGGGATATGTGAACATCAAGGATGCGGAGGCATCGGCCCGTACTGAAACCCTCAGCGCCAATGCGCAGTGGTTCGAAGACAATTCCCCGGTGGATCCCCGCTTCCGCAAGGCCGTGGTGAAGGGAGTATCGGCAAAGGTCATCAATGCCGTCTGCCTCTCCGGCGACAGCTACCCGTCTACGCCCATCGGCATAAATCTTCCGAATGCAGACTGGATCCGCAAGGAACATGGTTCCAAGAGCGTTACCATCGCCAATATCACCCATACCTATGATTATTCCGCGCAGGAGATGCCGAACTCGGTGCTGGAGGAATTCGCCTGGGACGATGAGGAAAAGGCCCGTTCGCGCAAGTGGAGCACCGTGGCCGATGAGATTCATACCGACCTGCACGAGTGCCTGGGCCACGGCTCCGGCCAGCTGCTCCCTGGCGTGTCCACCACCGCCATGGGCGAGTATTCTTCCACGCTGGAAGAGGCCAGGGCGGATTTGTTCGGCCTCTACTATACTGCCGATCCTAAAATGGTGGAACTGGGCATTATGCCGGATCCGGAGGCCTACAAAGCTGAATATGACAGTTACATCCGCAACGGCCTCATGGTTCAGTTCAACCGCGTGGAGCTTGGACGCCCGAATACGGAGGCGCACATGCAGAACCGCAAGCTCATCGCCGAATGGTGCCTGGAGAAGGGCGACGGCGTAATTGAGAAGAGAGTCCGTGACGGCAAGACATACTTTGTGATTACCGACTATGTCAAGCTTCGCGCCCTGTTCGCGGAACTGCTGGCGGAGATCCAGAGGATTAAGTCCGAGGGCGATTATGCCGCCGGAAAGGCTCTGGTGGAGACCTATGCCGTTAATATCGACCCGGCTCTGCACCGCGAGGTGAAAGAGCGTTACGACGCCCTGGGCCTGAAGCCCTATGGCGGATTCGTTAATCCCACGATCGTGCCCGTTGTAAAGGGCGGCAAGGTTGTGGATTACGTGCTTGAATATACCGACGATTATCTTGGCCAGATGCTGGAATATGGCCGTAGTTACGGAATCCTTTGAGGCTGCTGGAAGACTATACATCCTATCTTCGGATAGAGCGTGGGATGTCGCCGAATACGGTGGCATCCTACGCCCATGACGTATCGGTTTTTCTGGATGCTTTTCCGGGAGTGGCGCCTTCCGATATCGGCGCTGACGATGTCGCCTCTTATCTTGCGGGCCTGGGGCTTTCCAAGCGCTCACAGGCCAGGGTTTTGAGCTCGCTACGCTCGTTCTTTGACTGGTGCGTTGCCGAGGGAGATTCTGCGTCCAATCCGGCGGAGAAGGTGGATTCACCCAAGCCGGGGCACTATCTTCCCACCGTGCTTTCCGTGGAAGAGGTAACCGCAATCATGGACTCCGTTGACCTGGGAGCGCGTTTCGGGCGCAGGGACAGGGCCATTCTGGAGGTGCTGTACGGCTGCGGGCTGCGTGTTTCAGAGGCGGTTAGCCTTAAGCTCCGGGACCTGTATCTGGGAGAAGGTTTTTTGAGGGTGATTGGAAAAGGCAACAAGCAGCGGGTTGTGCCGATGGGAGAGATGGCGGTTTCCGCCGTGGAGGCTTATCTGGAAGACAGGGCCGTGGTTGCCGCTTCCCCTGCCGATGAAGAGTACCTGTTCCTGAACCGCGACGGCAAGCCCCTGAGCCGCGTTTCCATGTTTAGTTTGGTGAAAAAGCAGGCCATGCTTGCAGGGGTTCAGAAAGAGATTTCGCCCCACACGTTCCGCCATTCCTTCGCCACGCACCTTGTGGAAGGCGGGGCGGATTTACGCGTTGTGCAGGAGATGCTGGGGCACTCTTCCATACTAACTACCGAGATTTATACGCATCTGGACCGCTCCACCTGGCAGGCCGATGTCCTTGAACACCACCCCGAACGATGAGGCGACGCAGGAAACTGGCATACTGGCTTTTCGTGCGCATTCCGCTGTGGTTTGTTGCACTGAGTTTCGCCTTCGTGCTGCTGTACAAGGTTGTTCCGGTGTACTATACGCCGCTTATGCTGGTGCGTTTCTGCCAGGGAGAGAAAGAGTTTCATCGGCAGTGGAAACCGCTCAGTGAGATTTCTCCTGAAATGGTGAAGGCGGTGATCGCGTCCGAAGACAACCGCTTCGCCACGCACCACGGCTTCGACTGGGTAGAGGTGCGCAAGATGCTCGGTGATCACAAGACCAAGGGCAAAAAGCTGCGCGGCTGCAGCACAATCTCCCAGCAGACCGCGAAGAACGTGTTCACCTTCGGCTCTCCCACCTGGGCCCGTAAGGGCCTGGAAGCATGGTTCACCGTGCTTATCGAATGGATCTGGGGCAAGCAGCGCATAATGGAAGTGTACCTGAACATTGCTGAGACCGGGCACGGCATGTACGGCGTTCAGGCCGCGGCGAAGGAGTACTTCGGCGTCCCCGCCGCGTCACTAACCCGGCGCCAGGCCGCCTCCATCGCCATTATCCTCCCCAGCCCCCTCCGCTACAACCCCAAAGGCACCACCCCCTTCATCTCCCGCCGCCGCAACGCCATCGTCTCGCGCATCCCCAACATCGCCTACCCGGACTGGGTGAAATAAGCGGGCTCCCCGGAGTAGGGGCGCCTAATCTGCGAAGTGTGCGTAGAGGTCCAGTGAAGTGGACCCCTGCACACGGTTTTACGGGGTTTTCGTGCGTAGAGGTGCCAGGGCTTGGACCTCTACGCACGATATGTAGGGGTTACGGGCTGGCGAGGCGGACTCGACGGAGCTTTGAGGCCTGGTCGGGTGAGATAACGCCCGCTTCAAGGAGGCCGTCGACGGTAAGGGCTTCCGGGCTGTTATGACTGCGGTACAGGACGATTCCGTGGGCGGAGGAGCCGATGTAGGGGTGCTGCCGGAGGTCTTCTTCCGGGAGTGTCCAGATGGGGTACGGCGTGGGATGGGAGCAGGATATGAGATCGCTGAGGCCGTCGTACTTTTCCCTGTCGAAGTGATAGATTTCTAACAGCTGTTCCTTATGCGAGAATCCCCCAAGCCGGCTGCGGTACTCAACGATTTTGGCGGCAAAGTACGGGCCGATGCCGGGGAGAGAGGTGAGCGCGGCGCTATCGGCCTTGTTGATGTCGAGTTTGGGGATGTCGATGTAGGGGCGAAGGCGCTGAAACACGGAATCCGCCACAACGTAGGATTTGGCAAAGTCGTCCGCACGGCGGAACCGGCCACCTTTGTCGCGGTAGTTGAGGATTGCCTGCGCCTGTTTTTCGCTGAAGCCCAGGCGCATAAGTTCATCCAGAGTGGCCGTGTTGGGGTCGAAGCGGAAGTTCTCTACGCGGCGGGGCGAATAGCGGTCCCGAGTGCATATGGTCTGGGCGCTACGCTGCGGGCTGTGGCGTTCGATAACAAGAGATTTCTCGACTTCGCTCGAAATGACAGAGGAATCTTCGCTCGAAATGACAAAAATGTCATCTCGACCAAGCGAAGCGCCGTCCCTGTCATCTCGACCAAGCGGAGCGCGCGGAGAGATCTCCCGCACATACACCGTATCCGGCGCATCCCTGTGCGCCACCAAGGCCGTTACCGCGGCGCGGTGGATGAAAAGGGCGGCTTCAAAGCCGATGATGAGGAAAACAAGGGCGATAGCGCCCGTTCTGGCCGATGCGGAAAGCCTGCTACTTCCGGTCTTCTTCGGGGAGGGTGCAGCTGTCTCCATACTTTTTCTTTTTCACTTTGATTTCTGCTGCACCTTCTACTATGATTACTATTTCGCCCTTGGGCTCGTGCTCCTTGAACCACTGCGCAACCTCCGCCAGGGTGCCCCGGTGATGCTGTTCGTGGATTTTGGAGATTTCACGCGCCACAGAGCAGCGACGGTCTGTCCCAAAGACCTCCGCGAACTGTTCCAGGGTTTTCACGAGCCTATAGGGAGACTCGTAGAAAACCATGGTGCGTTTTTCCGATGCGAGTTCCTGCAGCCGCGTCTGACGCCCCTTCTTCTGAGGGAGGAAGCCTTCAAAGGCAAAGCGGTCACAAGGAAGACCGGAAGACACGATGGCCGGAATGCAGGCTGTGGCCCCAGGCAGGGTTTGCACCTCTATTCCTTCTTCCGCACATGTGCGCACAAGGAGGAAGCCCGGGTCCGATATGCCCGGCGTTCCGGCATCTGAAATGAGCGCAACGGACGCGCCGGCAAGTATCCTTTCCCTGATTATGCCAACCGTCTGATGCTCATTGAATTTATGGTGAGACTGAAGTTTCCCGCTTATTCCGTAATGGTGCAGGAGCACCGAGGATGTGCGGGTGTCTTCCGCCAGGATAAGATCCACGCTGCGTAACACTTCCACGCTGCGATAGGTCATATCCGAAAGATTTCCCACTGGCGTGGGAACTATGTACAGTATGCCTGGCATGGGCCTATCCGAGTTTCTTACGAACGGCCATCATGAATTCATACACCACGTCCGAGCGCAGATTCCAGTCCGGGAAGTTCTCCTTCACGTAGTCTGCAGCCTCCTCCGGGCTCCCCATACCGTTAAGTGCGCTGATTGTGCTGTCGTACAGGGCGAAATCCTCCTTGAAGAGGGTTTTGATGAACATGGCGCGGTCCTGCAGCGAAATGGCGCTGCGGATATTCTTCACGCTCATCGCAGGCACCTCCGTCATCCACGCAAAAGGCTTGGCCGCCGGCTCCGCCTTGGCTTTGGCCTTGGGCTTGGGAGCAGGCTCTGCGGGCTTTGGCTCCTCGGCCACGGGTTTTGGCTCCTCGGCCACGGGTTTAGGCTCTTCTGCCACCGGGGCGGCCTTAGGCTCTTCCGGCACAGGGGCCGGCGCGGGCTCCGCCTCCGGAAGATCGTCCTCTACCACCACGGGTTCCGGCTCCGGAAGCTCTCCCACGGCGATTTCAATGTCCGTAAAGTCCGCCGGGGTGTCCGGTACCGCTTCATATTCTGCCACCTTGGCTTCAAGGGCCTTGAGCCTGGAGTGAAGTTCTTCGATTTCGGCCTTGATTTCAGGCAGCGAAACTGTAGTATTTTTATCCATAAATGACTATATTTGCAAAGTCTACCTACAAATATAGTCAAATGTTTTTTGAAAATAAAAAAAGTCCGGGCTGCATTGAAGTAATTTGCGGCTCGATGTTCTCCGGAAAAACCGAAGAACTCATCCGCAGGCTCAAGCGGGCCCAGTTTGCAAAGCAGAAAATCGCAACGTTCAAACCCACCATCGACAAAAGGTATTCAGACCTGGATGTGGTTTCGCACGATTCGCACAGCATCTCCTGCACCCCCATCAAGAGCCCTTCCCGCATGCTTCAGATAGACGATGATGTCCAGGTCGTTGGCATCGACGAAGCCCAGTTCTTCGACGAAAGCATCATCGAGGTGTGCCAGACCCTTGCCAACAAGGGAGTCCGCGTGATTATCGCCGGCCTGGACACAGACTATCTTGGCAAACCTTTCGGGCCGATGCCGGGTCTCATGGCAATCGCGGAAGACGTTCAGAAGGTCCACGCCATCTGCGTCCACTGCGGTGCCCTGGCAAACCACTCGCACCGCCTGTCAGACAGCAAGAAACTCGTAGTCCTTGGTGAAAAAGACACCTACGAGCCCCTCTGCCGCGAGTGCTACCAGAAAGCCCTCTCCGAAGAATAATTCCCACCGTGCGCAGAGGTCCAAGCCCAGGCACCTCTACGCACGAAAACCCCACAAAACCGTGCGCAGGGGTCCACTCTACTGGACCTCTACGCACGTTCCGTAAGGTGTTGGCGGGCAAAAAAGCCCCCCTAGAAGTCCAGGCCGATGGAGAGGTAGGCGCCGAAGCGGTTCGTGAGGGAGGACCAGTGGCCGAAGGCGCTGATGGGGCCGATGATGGAGTTGTAGGTGTAGCCCAGGGAGAGGCCCTTCACGGCCTCGCCGTCTTCGAAGTCGTTGAAATCGTTGAAGTCGTAGGCGATGTTCCCGCGCGCCGTGATGTAGTGGTCCTGCGCCAGGTTGAAGCGTAAATCGGCCCCCACAGAAACCAGGTAGTTGCGGCGGAAGGCCGCGTTGTCGATACCTGCGAAGGGAATCTGATGCGATACGTATCTGCCCCTCATGTAGCCGCCCAGGGCGTTGGCGAAGGGGACGGGGATGTCGTTACCCACGATGAAGCGGAAGTCGCCGAAGGGGATGAAGGTGAGGAAGTTAAACACGGGAACGGCCAGGGAGGCGTTGCCGGCGAAGGTGGCGAAGAGCGGCTCACCGGAGGAGCTGGAAGAGGTTTCGTCGCCGAAGCGCGCGAATAAATCGGCCTTTAAGCTGGCGTTGTAGCCCTTGGTGGGGAAGTAGCTGTGATCCCTGGTATCCGCATTGGCGTAGAGGAAGGCGGATGGGTAGTCCCAGGCCCGGATGCTCTGGTCGTAGTCGCCGATGAGGTTGTCGGTCAGAAGCCGCCTTATACTATAATAGGTATTGGCGATGCCGCCCTGGACGTCGTAGTAGTTCCAGCGGATGTTGGAGAGGTATAGGCGCTGGTCGGTCAGGAGGTAGGAGATGTTGTAGCGGTTGTCTCCCATGATGAAGGAATTCCTGTCCGTCCACTTCACCGAGGCCTCCAGATTGATGGTTGGAATCTTGGGAACGTCGTAGGTGAAACGGGCGTTGAAATAGGGGTTCGAGCCGATTTTGGCGTTCAGGTCCAGCGCCGCTCCCTGCATGGAATTGGTGTTGAATCCAAGGTTCAGGAGCACTGCCACAAGCTCTTCAGTGTCGATGCGGAAGCCCACTCCCAGCTGGTTCTTGGGCCCCTTCTGGCAGTTGAGAACCAGGCTGTGTGGCTCTTTCTCGCCCAGTATTTCATAGTTCACGAAGTCGTATCCTCCGGCCCCGAAGATGGTATTAACCGCCCTTTCCACCTCATAGCGGTTCACAACCTTCAGGCCCTTGATGTAAATCTTGTTGCGCAGGATGTCGGCCTCTTTCCGGCTAACCCCGTTTATAATCACCGTGTCGATGAGGAGGTAGTCCTGATTGACATCGCTGGCGGGTTCTCCGTGGAGGGAGAAACTTTCCAGGCCGATGCGCCCTTTGAGTTTCGCGAATTCCATGGATTTCTCGCGGGCCGCGTCGTATCCGCGCTTAATCATGATGGAGACAGACTCAGAGTCGAAGCTCATCATGTTGTATTCGTGGAGGTCCGGCTTAACGTAAAGGTCCACTTCCTGAAGGCCTCGCTCGAAGGAATCTTCCGCCAGGAGGTCGATGCCGCGCCAGATGATATCGGCCAGATTTTGGATGTCGTCGTAGCCCATCCGCGCCTGGGAAAGATCTACGCCGATGACGATATCGGCCCCCAGATCCTTGGCGATATCCACCGGGAAGTTGTTGCGCATGCCGCCGTCGGCAAGGACCATGTCGCCGGTTCGAACCGGAGTGAAGAGGGCGGGGATGGACATCGTGGAACGGAGGGCGGTGTTGATGCTGCCGCTGTGCCACACTTTAGCCTTGCCGGAAACCATGTCCGTGGCTACGCACACGAAGGGGATGGGAAAATCCAGGAAGGACGTGGAATCCGCGTGACCGGGTGAAAGGCTGGAGATAATGTAGCCCACGTTCTGGCCAAACACAAGCCCGGAGGGAAGGCCGCCCCGTATGCTCCTCGATGCAAGGGTGGAAGGGTCTGTGGGGGATGCGAAATGGGCGTTTTTCTTTTTCTTTCCGCCGAAATCGAAGGGGAAGGAAAGGATGTAGCGGTCGCGATATCGTATGCGCCTGAAGGGCAGGTATTCGCGGGACACTTCATCGCTGAGGGCTATGTCCCAGTTGATGGAGCGGATCATGGAATCCAGGTACGTGGGGGTGTATCCCATGGCGTAAAAGCCTCCCACAAGGCCGCCGATGCTGGTTCCAACGACAAGGTCCACGGGAATGTCGTACTGCTGGATAAACTCCATTGCGCCGATATGGGCGGCTCCCTTAGCCCCGCCGCCGCTGAGAACCAGGGCCACGGTGGGCCGATATGCACGGATGGAGTCCATCCTGCTGCGGAAACAGGCTACCGCCAGGGAGTCCGACGGATCCAGGCCGAAGGAGGCGGTTCTCCGTTCCTGCGCGAAAAGGGGCAGGGAGAGCAGGGCGAGGAGTATGGGGAGGAGTTTTTTCATCGTTGCGGGGGTGTTTGAGATACGCTCGGCGAGGCCTCGGTATGACAGAGGGAACCGGCGAGAAGGCCGCAGGCGGCCATGATGTCTTCTCCGCGGGAGGCGCGGATGGTGGCGGTGATTCCGCCGCGTTCAAGCTTGCCCCGGAAGTCTTCCATCTTCGTGGCGGGGGCGGCTTTGTAAGGGAAGTGGGGAATGCTGTGGAAGCGGATTAGGTTCACGCGGCATTCCAGATGGCGCAGCATGGCGATGAGCGCCTGCGCATGGCGGGGAGTGTCGTTCCACCCGTCGAAAACGGTGTATTCGAAACTCACCCTCCGCTGCCCGGTGAAGTCGTATTGTTTTATCAGGTCGATGACGCTTTCCAGCGGCCAGGCCTTCTCCGCGGGCATCATTTCCAGACGCTCCTCGTGGAAGGGATTGTGAAGGCTCACCGCAAGGTGGCATCGGCTTTCATCCAGGAAGCGCTTGAGCATGGGCACAACGCCGATGGTGCTTAGGGTGATGCGCTTGGGACTCCAGCCGAATCCCCACGGCGCGCACAGCACCTCGATGGCCTTCTTAACCTCTTCCCAGTTGTCCAGAGGCTCTCCCATGCCCATGAATACGGCATTGGTGAGGGAACCGGCCTCATCGACACTCAAGAACTGGGAGAGGATTTCCGCGGCGGTGAGGTTGCCGTGGAAGCCCTGGCGGCCAGTCATGCAGAACTTGCAGCCCATCTTGCACCCGGCCTGGGAGGAGACGCAGAGGGTTTTGCGGTCTGCCTCCGGGATCATGACGGCCTCGACGGCATTCGTGCCGACGGGGAAGATGTATTTGCGCGTGCCATCCTTGGAAATTTGGGAGCCGATGGGTTTTATGCGGCCCACGCAGTAGGTCTCTGAAAGTTTTTCACGCCCCGCCTTGGAGATGTCCGTCATCTCCTCCAGCGACTCCGCACGCCGCACATAAAGCCAGCGGGCCAGCTGGTTTCCCGTGAAGGAGGGGAGACCTGCCTGAACTGCGGCTTCCTTGAGTTGTGCGGGGTTCATCCCCACCAGAGGCATCCTGTCCATAGAACTTTCGTTTTACCCTGCAAAAATAACAATAAAAAATGTGTAAATGCCGGATTATTTCATAACTTTGCAAATAAGGGTGGAAAAATCCACCGAAAACTTTAACTAACACTTTTATGGCCAAGACAGTAGAAGAAATGACCGGTGCAGAGGTCAATGCCGCGAAACTCAAGGCATTGCAGGCTACTCTCGACAAGATCGAGAAAGATTATGGGAAAGGCACGATTATGAAACTCGGAGACCAGCCGGAGTGGGATTCGGCGCAGGTCATCCCCAGCGGCTCCATTTCGTTGGACCACGCTCTTGGAATAGGAGGCTATCCCAAGGGCAGGATTATCGAGATCTATGGCCCGGAATCCAGCGGTAAGACAACCCTCGCCATCCACGCCATCGCGGAGGCGCAGAAAAGCGGCGGCATCGCCGCCATCATCGACGCGGAACATGCGTTCGACCGCACCTATGCCAAGGCACTGGGCGTTAATCTGGACACCCTCCTCATCTCCCAGCCGGACAATGGGGAGCAGGCCCTTGAAATTGCCGACAACCTCATCCGCAGCGGCGCCATCGACATCGTGGTTATCGACTCCGTAGCCGCCCTCACCCCCAAGGCGGAAATTGAAGGCGAAATGGGCGACAACAAGGTCGGCCTTCAGGCCCGCCTCATGAGCCAGGCCCTCCGCAAGCTCACCGCGAACATCTCCAAAACCGGCACGTGCTGCATCTTCATCAACCAGTTGCGCGAGAAAATCGGCATAATGTTCGGCAATCCGGAAACCACCACCGGCGGCAACGCCCTCAAGTTCTATGCTTCCGTGCGCCTGGATATCCGCCGCACCACCCAGATCAAGGACGGGGATGAAGCACTGGGCAACCACGTGAAGGTTAAAGTGGTGAAAAACAAGATGGCTCCTCCTTTCCGCAAGGCGGAATTTGACATAGTTTTTGGCGAAGGCATATCAAAAAGTGGAGAAATTGTCGATCTTGGCGTGGAACTTGGAATACTCAAGAAGTCCGGTTCCTGGTTCAGCTACGGAGAAACCCGTCTGGCACAGGGACGCGAGGCAACGAAGCAGCTTATGCTGGACAATCCGGAGCTTTCCGGAGAGATTGAAGCCCGCATTCGCGAAGCATTGTTGAACGTTAAAGACTAAGAGTTATGAAACGCCTGTTATCACTTTTCGCAGCAGTTGTTCTGCTCCTCCCTTGCCTCTCATCTTGCAAGGATGTCAATGTGGTGGTAACTGCCACCGTCCAGTTAACTTATTACGACCTGTCGGCCGTAACCTGCGGCCCCATGGAGTTCGGCCCGTATCACCACACTTATGTTACGGACTATGAAATCAAATCCATGCTCTCCAGGCTCACGAGCAACGTGAACAAGGATTTCGCCACCGGTCTCATCCACCTGGAATTGTACGACACGATCGAAAACAGGTATCTCACCCCCCAGGACTACAGCATCATGTGGGACGATTATGAAAGGGATTGGGTGATACAGGAAATGTAAAAATAACCCGGCTCAAGCGAGCCGGGTTATTTATTACAGATTATCCATCACGTCCAGGAGGGCCTTTTCCATTACTTTATAGCCTTCGAGGTTGGGGTGTACAGGGTCGTTCTGATAGAGAGGATCCATTGCATCATATTCGGTACGGAGCGCGCTGTGGTAATCCACCAGGGGAATGCCGTGCTCGGCGGCATACGCGCTTATCATGGCGTTCAGCTGTGCAATCTGAGGCCGGGGGTCTCCGATTCTCCTTCGCCAGCGGATTTCGTCGGCTGGGCAAAGGGTGCACATTATGGGCTTGATGCCGTTTGACTGTGCCAGTTCGATCATGGAAACGATATTTCCGAAGATGTGCTCTATGGAGATGTAGCCGTTATTCCGTGCGATGTCGTTTATGCCGATCAGAAGTACCATGTATTCCGGCTTCAGGTCGATGACGTCCGGACGGATGCGGGACAGCAGCTGCATTGTGGTTTGTCCGCCGATTCCGCGGCCAAGGAAATTGTGCTCCTGAAGCCACTCGCTGTCGAAGCGGGCCCAGTTCTGGGTTATAGAGTCGCCGAAAAGGACGGCTTTGGGGCGGGAATCAACCCCGTCATTCTGAAGGGCGTATCTGCCGTAATTGGGCCAGTCCTGGTCCGTTGCGTTCCAAGGCTCCGGCTCCTGGCGGATAACGGCGGCCCAGCCGCCGCCGGGGGCCATCTTGAGGCTTAGTTTTCCATCGGAGGGGAAATTGATCCATTCATGCTTGTAGTCCCGGGCTGCACGGTGGGCGTTCGCCCCGTCACGGAAGATCTCCACAACGGGAGAGCCTTCCACGAAGGAGAGGTCCAGTTCCATTTCGCGCGCGTCCCAGTTTGTGATTGCGCCTACATACCAGGTGCTTCCTTTACGGCGTGCCATGGCTACATACTCTCCGGCCTTGCCTTCAAGGGCGATTGTCTCGTCCCAGGTAGTGGGAATATCGGAGATGAACTTGAGGCAGGTTTTCTCCTGCAAGTAATTGGACGGGGAGTCGCACAGCATGGTGAGGGGCGCGTCGAAGATCACATATTCCGCGAGCTGGCGGCAGCGCGTGCCCTGGGACATGGCTTCCGAACTCACGTAGCGGAAGTTGGACCTGGTGGCGTTGCGCATCGCGCCCTGGGTATAATCGGCAGGACCGGCAACCAGCCGGGCAAAAGGTATGGTGGTTTCGTAGGTGACCAGGTCGATGTCGTAGTCTTTCAGCCCCTTGGCGTTCTCCAGTCCGAAGACACCCTCGATGTTAACCACATTGGGGTATGTCCTCTGAAGTCCGGCGGGCTTGAAGGCTCCGTGGAAATCTATCATAAGGTGGTACTTGGCTGCCATCTGTGCGGTGCGGCGGTAGAAATCCACCATGGGCTGGTCGTCACGGTCCATAAAATCCACCTTGAACCCCTTGACACCCATTTCCGAGTACTCCCGGCAGGCCCGTTCCATATCCTTCTCGAAGGCCCAGTATCCGGCCCAGAGGATGAGCCCCACTCCCTTTCGCTCTGCATAGGAGCACAGCATGGGAAGGTCTATTTCAGGGACAATCCGGAACAGGTCCGCCGCCCTTTTTACGGCCCAGCCCTCATCCAGGATCACGTATTCAATGCCGTTTTTGGAGGCAAAGTCGATATAATACTTATAGGTGTCGTTGTTTACGCCCGCCTCGAAGTTCACCCCGTACAGGTTCCAGGCGTTCCACCAGTCCCAGGCAACTTTACCGGGTTTCACCCAGCTGAAGTCTGCGGCGGGGTCCGGGTCGTCGCCAAGGAGCCAGGGAATGTCGCAGGTGAGAAGATCTTTGTCTTCCGCGCCCACAATTACGATGCGCCAGGGGAAGGCCTCTTTGGCAGCGGCCTTTGCAATGAAGTCCTCACGGGTTTCCACCAGGCCTTGAAGCATGTTGTGGCCGCCCTGCCTGATGTCTTTAGGGTAGTGGGCATACACGGCTTCCAGTTTTGAGTCCTTGTCCTCGTTGGAGAGGTACATGCCCGGATAGTTTGTGAGAGCGCTTTCCGTGATGCACAGCTTCATGCCTTTGGGGGCGTCCAAAGTAATAGGCAGGAAAGCAAGGCGCTCGCTTTCCCAGTCTGTTATGTTTGTTCGGGTGTACGTTGCCTCGAATGAGGTGAAGAACTGGCAGTCAATGCCGTCGCCCTTTTTGCGGCAGTACGGGATAAAGCCTTCCGAGGGGCCTGTGAGGGCGAAACCAGCTTCTTCCGCAAGCACGTTGAACGCTTGTTTCTGGTCTGCCACAAAGCGATACGCCGCGCCTTCGTCATAGGCACGGAAAACCACTCTGTATCCGGCACACTTGAGAGTGAGTTCGTTGTAATTGTCGCGAACCTGCGCCTGACGGTATACCACCGGCGTTAAGGTGCGGTCCACGCTGCGCTTCACGGCCTTTTTTACCTTCATTTTCTGCCCGAAAACAGTGCCATTGTCCAATGTCATGCTCAGGGCCGATGGCTCCAGCACCGCTGTACCCCGCACCGAAACGGCCCACTTGAGCTGCTCACCGGCGATTATGGTTACTTTGACGTCTCCGGAAGGGGACTGCAGCTGGTAATTCTTGTCTTTTGCGTTGAGGTTCACGCCCAGTACTGCGGCGGTTAAAAGGACAATTAAGATGCGCTTCATACAACGTAGTTGGTTAAACCTTCAAATTTCGCAATTTTTCTCCACGATTGCAATAGGGGAGGCCTCCGACAAAAAAACAGCCGGCGCAAGGGGGTGCTTGCGTCGGCTGAATAGGGAATAGCCCTTAGAGGTTAATTGCCGTCCCAGTAGTAGCAGCCGGTAGCGGTTACGCCTGAAGATGAGGATCCGTAGATGTAATTCGAAAAATTAGAATTGTCCAAAGTGAAGGGGTTTCTCTTCACATAAGAACCGCCAAGCCCGCAGTCACTTATTGTAGTTGTGTCGCTGCAGGTTCCTGCAATCCAGCCGCAATAGGCTTCTTTGTCGGCAACTGCAGAGTACATCATGCTCACGAAGGCTTTACAGTTTGTAATGGAGGTGGTTCCACGGGTCCATGCAGCAATGCCGCCCATCATGTTATTGTGGCTGTTGTTCTGGGAATACAGGGTTGTCCCATTTCCGCCGTCTTTTGTAAGGGTAACAATGCAATTGGAGATCACAGCATCATATGCGCATCCTGCAATTCCGCCAGCATACCAGCACTGGGCCTGATATCCGCCAACTGCCGAAGCCAACACATCACAATCGTCTATTTTAACGCCTCTAGCCCAGGAAACAAATCCACCTGCATTTCCGCGACGTGTGCTCACAATCACATCGCTCACATAGCAGTTGTCTTTGAAAACGATTTTTTGAGCGCTGGCTTTACCTCTCACGAGGCCGACAAATCCGCCGGTATGGACTTCTGAACCATATCCGCTCTTGTCGTTGTTGAAATGACCATTGTATACGGTGCAACCGGAAACGTGAGAGTCTGTAACCTCCAATTCGGAAGCGGCTCCGGATACTGCTTCTCCGTGAACACCGCCAATAAGACCGCCAACAAGAGCCGGTATTGCGTCTAACCTTTCAGACTGTGATCTTGTTACGTCGGCAGTATTGACAAGTTTGGTAAGCGTCATTTTGCTTGTAGTGCCGTCAACTGTCCAGGTTCGTCCCGCAGAAGTTTGCCTCCTGCCGGACGATTACTGTTTCAGCGCATGGAGCAGTGTATGCCCTTGCGCCGCTGAATCTGTGTGTGGTTTTTCTCATAGTGATATTAGTGTTACCAATTTATTGTCGAGGTGTATGTGTGGCCGAAGCGGTCGGTGACGGATACGGAGCCGGAGCCGTGAGCGTCGGGGACGCGGACGCGGAAGATGGAGCGGCAGTTGTCCGTGGAGGGGACGTAGTCTGCGCCGATTCGGGTATTTTTGTGGTAGAAACTGGTGATGGACCAGTCGCTGTAGGAGTAGCTGTGGGAGCTGTCCGTAACGCGCTCCATGGGGGTGGAGCCGGAGGCCGATGTGAACTGGGGCATCTTCCAGGCTTCGTCCCAGAGGAAGATGTTGGCGTAGACGTAGCCGTCGCCTTCATCGTAGGTTCCGGGAGGGAAGAGCTGCATCTGGTAGCTGCTGCCGAGGGGTTTGCCGGTGGCTTTCATGATGGCGCGGCCGGAGGAGTCGTAGTCCCAGTCCCGCCAGGTGTAGTCCGGAGTGCCGTCGTTTTCACGGCCGATCCAGGCTCCTGCCTGGAAATACAGGGGCTTGAACCACCAGGAAATATCGCCGTTGTTGTAATCCATGATAACGTAGCCGCGGGGCGTGCCGTTGGCGCCGAGCCAGTCGTTGGTCCAGAAGGCGCCGGTGACGCGGGAAACCGTATGGCTCTCAATCACGGGGTTGGACAAATCCACGTAATTGAACGTTGCGTGGGTGTGACCGGCCCAGACATAGGCCTTGGGATAGTTGGCCAGAAGGGCCCTCAAATCGTCCAGATGCTGCCCGGAGCGGTTTTTCCCGTTTTCCATGCGCATCATGGGGGAATGGGCACATACCATCAGGGGCACATTGTGCGGCACCAGGGCAAGGTCGTTCTGAACGTATTGCCAGATACGGTCCGTGAGGCCGGTGGCGCAGTCGTCGCAGTACTTTTCGGTGGACGGGTCCGGCGAAATCATGTTGTCCAGAATGAGGTAGTGGATGCCGCCCAGGTTGAACGAATAGTTCACGGGGCCCATCTGCTCCTCGAAGTCCTTGGACGAGAGATCATCGGCCATGAATCGATGCCCATGGTCGTGATTGCCGATGACGTTGTATGTGGTTACTCCGGTGGTGGCCATCCCGGCGAGGTAATTCGCAAGGAGGGAAAGGTCCTGATGGACGATATCTCCAAGGCCGATTCCGTAGAATTTGCGCCCGGGGACGTCGGAGACAAGGTCCCGCATGTCGTGGTACATGTCTTCGCAGATGTCCAGGGAGTGGTAGCCCACCTTATCCCTGGCTGCACCGGAGTTGCGCGGCTGGGGATCTGCGAACAGCATCACGGAGTAGCACTCCGGGTTGGAGATCCTGTACAGGGTGAAATCCGCCGTATACCTGCCTTCGGAGTCGCTGGGGCAGTAGCGGAGGAACTTCCAGAACGTGGCCATGCCGCTTTCCACCGGGGCGGAGTATTCCGACGGGGTGGAGACGAAGACATAGTCTGTGGCGGAGAGGTCCGATGAGAGGTAATACCTGCCCTTGGCGTCTGTTTTTACGCAGTTGACACCGTCCGACACCACCACGCCCTCCAGGCGGGTGCCGTCGGTGCAGGTGACTGTGCCGGTAATGGTCCAGTCACCGGGAACGGCGCCTTCTCCACCTTCAACCGGATTGTCCCTGTCGCAGGTGGAAAAGGCCATCAGTATGGCCAGGAGGCAGATATTGTAAAGCTTCGCCAATTAAATCTGCTGCTTTTTACGCCTCCAGTTGAAGATGGGCAGGATGAACGAGATGATAGCGGCACCGAGCCAGAACCAGCGCACATAGGTGTAGTCGCGTACACCTTCCACGCCGCTGTCCATAAGAAGACCGGTAACAACGTTCTGCAGACCTGCCGCGGCATAGGATGCCATGCCCACGATACCGAGTGCCGCACCCGTTGCCTGACGGGGAACGAGGTCTACTGCCATGAGGCCGCCCAGGAAGCTGATGAGAACGCCGATTGCGATGCCGAACAGGACCATTGCAACGATATTGATCCACTTGGACGCTCCTCCGAAAAGGAACAGGGCCAAGGCGATGGCTTCCAGGATACCGGCGACGAAAGCGGGATACTTGCGGTCGCCTTTAAAGAGCACATCAGACAGCCAGCCGGAAACCACAGTGCCGATGATACCGAATATGGGGTTGATGCCGATGATGGCGGCAGCGCCGGCCAGATCGTAGCCTTTGGTGTCCTGCAGGAAGATGACGCCCCACTCGTTGATGGCGTAGCGGCTCATGTACATGAAGGCGCTGGCAAGTGCGAGGATCCACACACCGGGGTTCTTGATGACGGACTTTTGCATCTTCTTGGTCTGGGCCCTCTTCTGCTCGGGAGTGAGGGTTTCCGCCTTCTCGTTCTCTCCGGTGAGCACTTCCACGGGAGGAAGACCCTTGGATTCGGGAGTGTCGTGGAGGAGCAGGAGGATGAGGATGATGCCAAGGACGCCGGCCAGGGCGGCTCCGAAGAAGCCCCACTTCCAGCCGAATGCTGCAACGATGGAACCCACGAAGATGAAGGAGAGACCTTCACCGATATTGTGGGATGCGCTGAAGAATCCATAGTATGTTCCACGTATGCGCAGCGGATACCAGCGTGACAGGGCGATGATTGCCGGCGGGGCGCCCATGGCCTGGGTGGCGCCGTTGATTGCCCAGCAGATGGCGAACAGGATGAACAGCAGAGAGGTTGTGATGCCGCCGTTAAGCGCGGTGACACCAAGGATACCCATGATGAAGTTCATAAGCACGGAGATGGTGATACCCGTTGCCATGAAGCGCTTGATGTTGGAGCCATCGGCAAGGAAGCCGCTGATGAGTTTGCTCACCGCGTATGCCCAGTACAGGCAGGCGCCGATGATACCCAGCTGGGTTGCATTCAGAAGCCCCGCGTCGATGAGCGGCTGCTTCATTACGCCCATGGAAAGGCGGCAGACATAGTACAGAGCGTAGCCGAAGGTTCCAGCCAGGAAGGACTGGAAGCGGAGGCGCTTGTAGGTGGAGTCTACCTTCTCGGCGGGAACTTTGTTAGCCGAGGGGGCGCTAATCTTGTAGAAATCCAAAAAAGCCATTAGTATTTGAGTTTTGATATAATCGGATAGTGGTCGGATATGAAGGGCTTGCCGTCGAAGCTTTCCGTAACTACGCGGAATTCATCGGCCCCGGCAAAGCCGCTGTAATAGATATAGTCGATGATAGACTTGGGGCCCTTGAAGCCGTTGAAGGAGGATGTGGTGTCCGTTACGGTAGCGGCGACGCGGGCGTTTGTCATGAGGGAATCCAGCACCATGAGGCAGCTATCTGCGGGCTCCACGTTGAAATCTCCGGTGAAAACCATCGGAAGATCCGGATCCATTTCGCGGATTTTGGAAACGACCATGCGGAGGCCTTCGCGGCGGGCGTTCACGCCCTTATGGTCCAAGTGGGTATTCACGAAGTAGAAGCTGCGGCCGTTTCGGCGGTCTTTCATCTTCACCCAGGTGGCGGTGCGGGGATACTTGGCATCCCAGCCCACGGAAGGGACGTCCGGTGTTTCGGAGAGCCACCAGGTGTCGCCATCCAGCATTTCCAGCACTTTGGTGTTGTAGAAGACCGTGGTGCGTTCGCCGTCCTGGTCTCCGTCGTTACGGCCAACGCCGATGGCTTTGAAACGGGGGCACTGCTCCAGGATGTACTCCTGCTGCTCCGGATAGGCTTCCTGGACGCCGAAAATGTCCGGATTCACTGCGTCCAGCATTGCCGGGGTTGCGCTGCGGCGGATGTCCCAGGCGTTGGGGCCGTCCTCTTTATGGGAGTTACGGATGTTGTACGACATCACAAGCAGGGAGTCTTTCTGCGGCCCTTTGCAGGAGAATGCCGGCAGAACTACTGCGAGAACGACAAGGATTCTAATAAATCGGTTCATAGAGTGCCATGTGGTTATACAAATCCACGAAATACAAATATACTCACTTTTTAAAGAAAGTGTGCCGGATGCTTATTAATTTTTCAAATTAATATTTCGTGCTCTTTCATTTGCGGAAAATTTTGTAAATACGGCGGCAAAAACTTATATTTGTGTTTCGGGAAAGTCTACTAACCACAGCTTTTCCCCCAAGTACTGAAACTATCAAACTGATTATGGCTGAAAAAAATCTTCTTTTGGGAGACGAAGCCTTGGCATTAGGCGCGCTGCATGCGGGCCTGAGCGGGGTTTATGCATACCCCGGCACTCCCTCCACGGAAATCACGGAATTCATCCAGGCGCACCCGCTGGCGGCGGAGCGCAAGGTGCACAATGTGTGGTCCAGCAATGAAAAAACCGCAATGGAAGGCGCCCTGGGCATGTCCTATGCCGGAAAGCGGGCGCTCGTGTGCATGAAGCACGTGGGCATGAACGTATGTGCAGATCCCCTTATGGGAAGCGCGATGACGGGCGCGAACGGCGGCCTTGTTGTAGCGGCCTGCGACGATCCTTCCATGCACAGTTCGCAGAACGAGCAGGACTCCCGCTTCTGGGGCACCTTCGGCATGATGCCCGTGTTCGAACCCTCGTCTCAGCAGGAAACATATACAATGGCACGCGCCGCTTTCGAGTATTCGGAAAAGCGCGGCATTCCTGTGATCATGAGGCTTACCACCCGCATGGCGCATTCCCGCGCCGTAGTGGAGCCCTGGAAGGATATCCAGGAGCAGAACGAGCTTCATTATCCGGAGCATCCTCGCCGCTGGGTAACCCTTCCGGTGAACGCCCGGGTGCGCAACCGCGAGCTCATCAAGGATTACGCGCAGTTCGAGGAGGACGCGGCGGAATCGGCCTTCAATTTCCTTAAAGACGGGCCGGACCATTCGATGGGAATCATCGCCTGCGGCATTTCGTATAACTACCTGATGGAGAATTTCCCTCAGGGCTGCCCGTTCCCGGTGCTCAAGGTGTCGCAGTATCCGTTCCCGCGCAAGATGGCGCAGGAACTGGCTGGGATGGTTCCGAAGATCCTTGTGATCGAGGAAGGCCAGCCGCTGGTGGAGGAGAGGCTCCGCGGAGTTTTCCCCACGGGAACGGAGATTATTGGCCGTATCGACAATATTCTTCCGCGCGACGGAGAGCTTTCGCCGGATGCCGTGCGCAAGGCTTTGGGCCTGCCTGAGCTTGAGGCTTATCCCGCATCGGAGGTCGTGGCTCCGCGCCCGCCGGCACTTTGCATCGGCTGCGGCCACAGGGATTTCTACACGGCGCTGAATAACGTTCTGAAGAAAGACTATCCCACGGCGCGCGTATTCAGCGACATCGGCTGCTATACGCTTGGATATATGGCCCCGTTCAACGCAATCCACACCTGCGTGGAGATGGGCGCTTCGTTCACGATGGCCCAGGGAGCGGCGTACAGCGGCACTTGGCCGTCGGTTGGCGTGCTGGGAGATTCAACCTTCACGCACAGCGGAATGACGGGCCTTCTGGACGCAGTGAATGGCAAGGCCGACGTGGTGCTGTGCATATCGGACAATCTCACTACGGCAATGACGGGAGGGCAAGATTCCGCAGGCACGGGCCGCATAGAGGCCATTTGCGAAGGCCTGGGAGTGGAGAAGGAGCACATACGCACTATAGTCCCTCTTCCGAAGAACTATCCCGAAATGGAAAGGGTAATAAGGGAGGAAATCGAGTATCACGGCGTGTCGGTTATCGTATGCCGCCGCGAATGCCTCCAGACCTTAAGACGTCACGCTAAAACTGCAGCCAAATGAAAAAAGATATTATTCTCGCAGGTGTGGGAGGGCAAGGCATCCTCTCCATCGCAACAGTCATAGGTTCCGCCGCCCTTGAACAGGGGCTTCATCTGAAGCAGGCGGAGGTTCACGGCATGAGCCAGAGGGGCGGCGACGTACAGTCGAACCTGCGCCTCAGCTCCGAGCCCATCCACAGTGACCTTATCCCCAGGGGAGGGGCTGATGTGATAGTTTCCCTTGAGCCGATGGAAGCGCTGCGCTATGTGCCCTTCCTGTCGAAGGAAAACGGATGGATCATCACCAATACGACGCCCTTCGTGAACATCCCGAATTATCCGGAGATGCAGGCAATAGAGGCGGAACTGGCAAAGTATCCGCGCGTGATTGCCATCGACGTGGATGCCGTGGCAAAGGAAATCCTCTCGCCCCGCAGCGCAAACATGGTGCTCCTGGGCGCGGTAGCCGCGGTTCTGGATATCCTGGAGGCCGATAAACTCCGCGACGGCATACGCCGTATCTTCGCGCGCAAGGGCGACGCCGTGGTGGAAACCAACCTTAAGGCTTTCGACGCCGGCCTTGCAATGGCCCGTGAAAAACGTTAGAGATATGGATAAACCCGTTTCTAAAAAGGTATTGGATGGCATTCTTGCCGATATGGGCATAGAGGACATCTCCCGCACCACCATACGGCAGTGCTCGCTCGTGGGCTCGGCCATGGAGGAGAAGGCGGGGGAGAAGTTCTGCCATCTGGAATTCGGCGTGCCGGGAATACCGGCATGCCCCATCGGCATAGAGGCTCAGAAAAAGGCTCTGGACAGCGGTATACCGTCGGTTTATCCCTCGGTTCAGGGTATTCCGGAGCTCAAGAAGAATGCGTCCCGCTTCATCAAGGCTTTCATCGACATAGATATCGACCCGAAAGGAATTGTTCCCACCGTCGGTTCCATGCAGGGAAGTATGACCAGCATCCTGGAATGCTCGCAGCTGAATCCGGCGAAGGATACCATCCTGTATATCTGCCCGGGCTTTTCGGCCCATGGAAGGCAGCCGGACATCCTGGGAATCAAGAACGAGATTTTCGATATCTACGAGTTCAGGGCGGAAAAACTGCGTCCCAAGCTGGAGAGCTATTTCAAGCAGGGCAACGTTGCCGCGATTCTGTACTCCAATCCCAATAATCCGGCGTGGATCTGCCTCACGGAGGAGGAACTGCAAACCATAGGCGAACTGGCAACCCAGTACGACGTGGTTGTGCTGGAGGATATGGCGTATCTGTGCATGGACTTCCGCAAAGATATGTCCGTCCCGTTTCAGCCGCCGTTCCAGAGCACCGTGGCAAGGTATACGGATAATTACGTGATACTGCTTTCCGCTTCCAAGATATTCAGTTACGCGGGAGAGAGGATTGCAATCGCGTGTATTTCGGATAAACTCTACCAGAGGGAGTATCCGGCGCTGAAGGAGAAGTGGGGGATTGCGCGTTTTGGCGATAATTTCATCCTGAATTACCTGTACGTGAATACTTCCGGTGCGTCGCATTCGGCCCAGTACGCTTTCTCGGCCATGATGGAAGCGGCGGTGGAAGGCAAGTACAATTTTGTGAAGGAACTGCGCAATTACGGCTTCCGGGCCCACCGCAGCCGCGAAATTTTCGACGCCAACGGCTTCCACCTGGTGTACGACAAGGATATGGAGCAGACGATTTCGGACGGATTCTTCTACACCGTGGAGTATAAGAACCTCAGCAACCGCGAACTGTTGGAGAATCTGCTTTGCTGCGGCATAATCGCCATTCCTCTGAACACTACCGGAAGCGGCCAGTGCGGTATTCGCGTGTGCGTGTCCAGGCTTCTGGATGATGAAGATTTCGAGCTTCTGGACCGCAATCTTAAACTGTTTGTAAAACTTGTAGAGCAATGAAGTTTGTTTCTGCCGACGAGGCCGTAAAACTGGTTCGCAGCGGGGATACCATCGCCTGCCAGGGCGGAGCTTCGGTGCCCGTGCTTTTGCAGGAGGCGCTGGCCCGCAGGCATGCGGAACTTCGTAACGTAACCATCACTTCCGGCTTTAATGTGCACAAGGATCCGGCGCCTTTCTGCAAGCCGGAGTACAAGGATTCCTTCCTTGTGAACAGCATATTCATTTCCGCCGACCAGCGCGCCCACGTTGCGGCCGGGTATGGCTCCATGACGCCGGCCTTCCTGGGTGAAGTACCGGGCATGTTCCGCCGGGGGGAGTTCCCGGTGGACGTTGCGTTCATCGTATGCTCGATGCCGGACGAGAATGGCTATTGCAGCTTTGGAATATCGGCCGATATTGCCGTCGCCGCTGCTGAAGTAGCGCGGGTTGTGATTGCGGAGGTGAGCCCCAATATACCTTATTTGTATGGCGATTGCCTCATTCACGAGAGCAAGATTTCGGCGGCCGTACTGTGCGACGTGGCGCCCTTTGCCATGACTTTTGGCGAGCCCACGCCTATCGAGGCTGCCATCGGCGCAAATGTGGCATCCCAGATTCCGGACGGCGCCTGCCTGCAAATCGGCGTCGGAGGTATTCCCAATGCGGTTTTGAACGGCATTAAGCACCATCAGCACCTGGGCCTTCACACGGAGGCCATGACCGATGGCGTGATACGGCTGATGAAGGAGGGGGTTATCGACAATTCCCTTAAGAAGGTGAAGCCTGGCGTGAGCGTCGCAGCCCTTGCCATCGGCTCGAAGGAGATGTACGAATACATCGACCATAACCACACTATGGAATTCTTCGACGTGGCATACACCAACGATCCGTTCCTGATTGCGCAGAATCCGCGCGCCTGTGCCATCAATTCAGCCATAGAGGTGGATCTGACGGGGCAGATATGTGCCGATTCCATCGGCGAGATGATCTTCTCCAGCGTGGGCGGTCAGCACGACTTCATGTATGGCTGCTCGCTGTCCGAGGGCGGCAGGACGTTCATCGCGCTGCCTTCGCGCACGGCCAAAGGCAAGGCCAAGATAGTGCCCACGCTAACGCCCGGGGCAGGAGTCGTTACCACCCGTTTCCAGACTCAGTATGTGGCAACGGAGTATGGTATCGTGTATCTTCGCGGCAAGAGCTTGGCCGAAAGGGCACGGCTCCTAATCTCCATCGCTCATCCGGACGACCGCGAGGAGTTGGAACGCGCCGCCTGCAAGCGTTTCGGCTACAGTTTCCTGCGGCTCCGCTAGTCCACGAAAAGGGCGATGCGCGAAAGCAGGTAGTCCTTCAGCTCGCTCCAGCGGTAGTAGGGGCCGTCGTAGGGCTTAAGGGAGCCGAAGCGGACTTCTTCGCCGTTGAGAAGGAGTTTCACAAGGGGTTCCTCGCCGCTTTTGCACTTTTTGGGTGTGTAGAAAACGAACTGCAGGTTCGTGGCCATGCATGAGCGGAAGGTCTGGAACACCTGCACAAGATCGTCCGGATTGGCGGGGTATTTGGCGAAATCGTCAATATCCATTATCATCAGTAGGGCCATCACCACGTGGTCGTGGCCGAAGCGGAGATCCGCTCCGCGGCTGCCGCTCTCCAGGCGTGCATCGGCCTTGTCGATAACATCCTGGACGATGGACGAGCAGGACGTCCTGTACTTCAGGTACTCACGAAGGCGTTCGTAGTTGTCGCATTCCCAAAGGAGGGCGTACTCCTCAGGTGTTACAAGCCCGCTCACGTCGAAGCGGACCTCTTCCGGAATGCTGTTCATTCCGCCCACCAGCATGTACAGGTTGAAGAAAACTTCGTCATAGATCTTGCGGCTTCCCACGGCTTTCACGGGGTCCTTGAACATGCGCTCCAGAACGTCGCTATAGCTGGGGAAACGGCGCAGGAAGAATTCCTCCGAGCTTTCCGCGTAAGGGAATACGGATTCCGGGCCCTTATAGCGGAAAGGATTGTGACCGCCCTGGTTGGGCCTGGTAGCCTGAACGTCCAGCATACCCTGGTGCGCGTAGACATCGGCCTTGGGAGCATTCCTGGAAATTGCCGATACGAACGACGCCATACTCACTATCGACCTGGTCGATGGCGATGAGGCCGCATCCACCACGCTGCCCTTGCCGAAAGCCTTGGGGAAGGATTCCACCATGGTTTTGGCGATGTACTGATGCTGCTGCCAGCCCAGGGGGGTAAGGTCGCCCATACGGTATTCATTGTTGGCCCAGAATTCAGAGAGGCGGCTAAGCAGTTCAACTCCGTATGGTGTGAGGTTTTCTGCTTCCTCAGCTTCGCGGAGCATGCCCAGAAGGATGGTGTATGCCTTTGCAGTATATGCGTAACGGGAACCGTGGCGGCCGTAATGACTCACGTAGGTGGCTTCGTAACCCTTGGGGGCAGCCGTTGCGGGCTTGGGGCTCATGTCGTACACGCAGTCAAGACCGGAGCATTTGTTCCAGTCGGAGAGGACTTCCTCGCGGACATCAGTGCGCGGATTCTGCGGCACCTCCACAATGCAGAAGTGGGAGAACAGCCTGCGCTCGCCTGCATGGTCGTGCTTTTTGTTGCCGGTGGGATAGTTCACTACGTGGGTCTGAGGGTCTCCCTGGCCGCGGACGCACATTGTTGTGGAGCCGCCGCCGTCCATGTTCAGTGCATACCGGGGATGGAAATAGCGTTCGATGAAGCGGGTGAGTTCCCGTGCCGACATTCCCTCGCTGATACCCTTCTTGCGGCCGTCCACCGCGAACATGAGGAAGTGGTTGTCGGCCGTAATGGCAACTGCGGTGCGGGGATGCCTCACGCCCTGATGGCGCACGGGATCCTCGTAGTTATATTCCTTGAACTGCTCTGCGGTGAGAGTGCTGTCTACATAGAAAGCTCCTACCGGGTTGAAATCGTCTATGAGCATGGGAGCGCTTGTGAACAGGTTGTCCCAGGGGGCGGAGGCGTAGAATTCTCTCTGCTCCTGTATGCTCATTCCCTTGCCGGCAAAAGCGATTCCCACGTTTTGCCCCGTGGCGTCCGCGAATACGGCACCTTCGCTCTTCCAGTTGGGAACGGGCGTAGTCATAACCGTATCCTTGGGCATGCAGGAGTACATGTGCCCGCCCACCTTCACGGCCACCGATTCCGGCTCGTATGCGGCATTCAGCGCCACCACGGCGTTTTCCCTGCGGAAGACCGACGATGTGACGGTCATGTCAGCAGTCCATGTGTAGCGCAGGGCATACGACGGGTTGGACATATCCCAGTCTATGACGAATATCTCCTGGGGTGCCCCTGAGATGTCGTCCAGGCCCCGGAACTCGTAGTATGTGATGCCGTCGACAATACTGGTTTTGGTCCATGGACCGCCCTCCTGGGGCTGTGCCCACACTGCTGAGCCAAGAATCAGCGCGGCGATAGCGAGAATGAATCTTTTCATCGTTATTTGTTTAACGTACAAAAATAATGAAAAAAACCGAATTGCGAAATAGGTGTTTTCTGGCGGTCAAACCTTTGATACTCATGTGTTTACATGTTAAGGGGTGCAAATTTTTTTGCACCCCTTGAAAAGCATCTCGCTGTGTATCAAGCACTTATGCGCCAGCGCTAACGGACGATGAGGGCATTCGGGACCGTGCGCTCACCCTCGTGGTCGAAGAGTTTGTTGTCGTAGGGATGGTTCAGGACGCCGCCGTCACGGGTCCAGAGTGTGGAGGAGCCGCCGCCGTCAAGGTTGATGGCCTCCCACAGGCCAAGTGCCTGGCAGAGGGTCTGGAGCTCGAAAATCGTCATTCCTTCGCCCTGCCCGGGGAATCGGCCGTCCACAACGATGAAGTAGATCCATCCGTCGGAAGTATAGCCCATGAGGGTGCGGGGATGGCGGTAGTTGTAGAACTTGCGGTATGAACGAGAGCCGTCGTCCGGATACTCAACCGTCTTGCCGTTTTCCAGAAGCACCGGGCCGGAGACGATGGCTTCGCGCCATCCGCGGGCCGATTTTCCGATACTCACCGAGTCGATGCTGAGGATATCCACCCTCCTGCCCTTGCGGTCCTTGATCCTGAACATGCCGTTACTGCGGGTGAATCCGTCGCCCGTTGAGGTGGACAGCACCTTGCCTTCGTCTTTAACGAAGGTGACGGGCATAACCTGCTTGTCGAAATAGCTGCCGTTGATAGCCGCCAGGGCCCCGTTGGCCTTTCCGAATTCGCTGGTGATGAGGGCATTCGGGCCGTCGGATTCCACCACGGACACCGTGTGATCCTTCATGGGGAAACGCACGAGCGAGATGCTCTGCACGCTGCCGAAGACCTTCACCGAAGCGTATGCCGCTTCGACGCTTGTGCCTTCAACTTTCTTCCAGCCCCAGTTGGTGTTCTTAAGAACATACAGAGGCTCAGCCTTTTCAATATTGCTCTTGGCGGCGCTGATGAGCGGCAGGTAGTGCGCCTTGAAATCCGCCCAACTGTAATAAGGGCCCTGAACCGGCTGGAAGGGGAGTGTCGCCTCCTCCTCGTTCACGAGAGCCTTCACAAGGATGTTCCCGCTGGAATTCCTGTAGAATACGAGCTGCAGCGATGCGCCCATGGGAATGTTGTAGTTGGGGAAGATTTCCAGGCTCTCTTCGAGCGATGCGGTGGGCCGGCCGAAGCCGTTCACGTCCAGGAAAACCTCAAGGGCGGAAATGCCTGAATCGTGCCCGAAACGGAGGCGAAGCTGCGTATTGCCGGAGGCGATGTCTTCATCGGCCGATGAAATAATCTGCTCCACGGTAAAACCTGAATAATCCTGCACCAGGCTTTCTGAAAGGGTGAAATTCGCCAGTTCGTGGAAGTAGCGGGCCGATATGGCCTTCCAGATGGAGAAGGCTTCATCGGCAGAGAATACATCGTCGAAGCATCCCTGGTCCGCATCCAGGCAGCGTGTGCTGGTGCAAACCTCATAGAGAATGGTGACGAAGCGTTCCGGAGTGGTTCGGAGCGTTTTTTCGGGGACATCCGCCTTCGTGAAAAAGCGCAAGACGATGTCTTTGCAGGGAACCGTCTCGCTGAAATACGCCCTTGCGGCATCTTCGGCGGCCTTTCCGCAGTCCCAACTGCCCTTCAGAAGGTACGGGTTGGAGGAGAGGCTCGGCTGCAGCCAGGGGGCGAAGCGGGCCGATGCATCCGCATGCACATCCATGTCCTTGTCCAGCGACTCGATTTCGCTGAGGAACGACCACATGCTCATGATTACGCGGGCCGATTCGGTGGACACCGATTCCACATGCGTGGGACCCTCGAACACGGCGGGAAAGCGCTGGAACATGTGCTGGGCGATAGCACGGTGCTGGGATTTACCCAGATCCGTTAGATTCCCCTTGCTGTACCTAACCTTCTGGTAGAAGGGCTCGTAGCGGGCGAAAAAGGCTTTGCCCTCCTCCGTGAGAAGCTCCTTTTCCGCAGCCTTGGACAGCCAGCTGTAGAGATACTCGTACTCGCTGGTGCAGTAGCGCGCTCCGTGCCTTGCGAAATGGCTTATGTAGAATGGCTCATAGCCCTCCGGGGCAGGGGTAAGTTCCGGGAGGGCACTGCCGTCGTATACGTAGAATGTGCCTGCTGCCTTCAGGGGGTCCTGCGAAATAACCTCTTTGGGGCTCTGCGCCAGGCAGAGTCCCAAAGAGAATAAGATAAATAATAAGATAGCTACGCTTTTACGCATTATTTCAGGTCACTCTTAATGTAAACTGCATTGCCGGTGGGACGGAGCCTTGTGCCGTTCCAGTCCCATACCCATTTGCCATTAGCGTCCTGCCTGTTCTCGGAAACGCGGTTCACGATGTTACGGGCGTTGCCATGGCCGTAAACCCACATGGCTGTGCCGCCGCCGCCGTCGAAGTTCATGGCCTTGTAGCAACCAAGGCCCCTCATAAGTTTGCCAAGGAGTTCACAGGACATGCCGATAGCTCTCTTTTCAGTGCCCAGGCTGCTGCTGTCCCAGCGGCCGTCAACAGCCACCTGGATTACGGTCTTGCAATCCTTGGAAAGGCCGAAGGCGGTGCGGGGGTGCGTTGAGGTGAGCCATTTGTCCTCATCGGCATCCAGCCATCCGTCCTGATACCCCTGGACTTTGCCGCCCCAAACGAGAAGCGGACCGGCACAACCAACCGTGAGGGTATTGTAGGGGTAGTTTCTGTTGCCACCGGGATCGTTGGTGAGTCTTGATGCAGCCACATCGCTGGCCACCTTCACTATATCCACAACATCTCCGTCAATCGTCATGGCGCAATTCTGTATCCAAGGGCTATGATCTGTGGATGCACCGTGCTTGATCTCGCCGTTCACCCGGGCGAACTGGCAGCAGGCCATGGGGCCGTTGGTGCCGGCGACGGCATCCAGGTAAATGCACTTCTTATCAAGGTCACGGGGGTCTTCACCTTCTCCGCACTTGGGATCATATCCATCCGGATAAGTGGTTCCGTAATTGAAGTACATCCCCAGTTTGTTATGCTCGTTGAGGGTGGTCTTCACTATATTGATATTGCGGATCTGACCCTCCCATTTGCCATGGAATGATATCCATTCCACTCCGGGGCATATAGTTACCTTAGTGCCGCCCATTGTGGTGAAGTCTATGGTAGGGGTACCATCCCAGTTATCATCGTCATCGCCGCCAGGTCCGGGAGGCTCGGGCAGAGTCGTGTATTCAAGAACCACCGAATTGGATTCTTTGCCTTTTACGGCAACCCTAACTTTGAGCTGGTTTTTACCAAGATCGGGAGCGTTGAACACCACATAATCTTCTGCCGCCTCATTGACACGGAGAGCTACGGCATCAAGACCCACTCCGTACAAAACCTTGTTTTCCGAAGCGACAGGGCTGAAGTTGAGTCCGTTCAAAGTCACAGGTTGTCCTGCTACGACCTTTCCGCCATATTCCGTGGTAATCCCGGTAATATACGGCTCGGGAGTATTGTCCTCACCTCCGCCCTCGCCCTTGCCGTTACAGGTCTGGACGGCAAGGGCAATTGCGGGAAGAAGCAGAAGGAGCAAAAACTTCTTGCTCATATTAGTGTACATTCTTTAATTTGGGCAGATTACCGCTGAGATCCCAGACGGATTCATCCCAGTTAAGGGCTTTTGCCTGCTGGGAAACCGTTCCTTCATTGCCGCAGTAGTTGCCATCAACGGGAACTTCCCAATCCGGGTGATCATAATTGACATAGCTGAATGCAAATTCGCTGGTTTTGCGGGTAGGATCAGTCTCATCGTCATACCAGGCACCGCTCCTCCAGGCTACGAAGCCTTTGCATTTGACAACGGTTCCAGCATCCCATCTATCGGCCAAGCCGATGAACAGACCGCAGCGGTGGCGGTATACGAGGGGATCATCACTGATTTTGTCCTTTACTACGATACCGCTGATGTCTGATGTGGTAAAGCTATTGGAAACATCGAGCGATGCAACCTTGCTGTAAATACTGCCCACGAAACCTCCGCTGTAGCGCCTGTTGGCAATGGCGCCGGTGCAATAGCAATTGGTGATGGTAACCTTGGCGTTCTCTGCGCTTATGGTACCCAAAAGGCCACCGGCATGAGCGACGTTGCCCGAGTCGGTCTTCAGTGTGACGTTTCCGGTGGCATAGCACTCGTTGATGGTAATGATTGCGCCGTCGAGACCGATGACACCGATAAGACCGCCGGCCATATGGTTGATACCTTTGACATTACCGGTAGCGTAGCACTTCTCGATTGTTGCGCTTCCGTCAATCTGGCCAATCAGGCCGCCGGCACGTGTGTAGCTGGAAGTCGTGTGAGTGACGTTACCGCTAGCGTGGCATCCTGTGAATGTAACGTCTTTCGCAATACCCACAATACCTCCCGAGTAAGCTGTTGCGCTGGTCACATCGCCGGACTGGCTGCAATTCGTAAGCGTGGCTTTTGAAATACGGCCAAACATACCTCCTACCTGCTGGTCTCCTCCTTCAACCACACAATCCACGTCGACATTTTCAATCACGCCGGATTTAAGCCAACTCATCAGACCACCGGTACGTTTCCAATCGTTAAATACTTTCGAATTCTTGATGCTGACATTCTTGATATTCGCATCATCGGTTATGCCGTTCTCCTCGCTGCCGGCACCGCCGATGCCGACCAGTACACCGCCCAGATTACCGGAGATGCAGTCGATATCAGCATTCTCGATTGTGAGGTTCTGCACAGTACCGACCAGAATGCCGAAAATGGAGCCGCCGGCCTTGAAATTGCTGATTTTATGATTATTACCGTCGAAGACAATCCTTCTCTTTTCGGCTGCGTCCACAGCGTCATCAGCCGTTGCATAGTTGATGGGGATCCAGGGATTGATTGTTTCTCCATCCGCCGCTGTAAACGGATCATCAACTGCGCTGTATGTGAAAGCCACATCCTTGAAATCAAGATCGGCTGTCATCTTGAAATATGTAGTCGCATCGTCCTGGAGCATGCTGTTGATTGCGAGGAAAGACTCGATATCTTTCACTATGAAGGGATGAGCCTGCGAGCCGTCACCTTCAGACTCGGAGGCAATCATCTTGAACACGATGTATGCAGCCTTCTCTTCGGGTGCCTGGAAATTGGTTCCGCCCTGGACAGCGTCAATGGTAACGGGGAGCAGATAGACCAGATTAGGATCGCAGTCTTCACCCTTGAGCCTGAGTTCGCAGGCCGAGGATTTGGCGCTGTAGCGGGGCAGCACGACAGAATTCGTAGAGAATGCGTAAGCACTTGTGGGCAGCATCTTGTAGTCGGTGCCGTTCTTGGAATTGTACGAGTTCACGAGGGCAGGATCGGCGCCGAGAGTGATTGTGTATGCCTCGGCTGATGTGGGATCAGCGGTAACCATAAGGCTGAGCGACACATTCTGGTGCTCAGGTACTTCATATACCGCCAGAGCATCTTTAACTACGACGCCCAGATGTGCGGGATCGCCTGTAGTGTTGTCATCTTCCTTCTCCTTACAGGAAACAGTGAGGAGGCAAGGAATGAGAACCAAACTCAAAAACAGAAATCTTTTCATAATGCTATTGGTTTATTAGTAGATTATCTAAAATGTCAGTCCGTCGTTCCAACCGGGATTCTGCGAAAGAGCGCCCTGAGTCAGTGTGCGGTCTTCGATGGGAATGGGATAGTAATAGTCCTTTCCCTCGTCCCATGTCCAGCCCGTACGTACGTCATGATATGCATCCACGCATCCGGAAGTTCCTTCCGTGAGGAAAATGTCAGTGCCGATCTTGAATGCCTCTTTGGCGCTGTCTGCAGGTTTGTCCCCTGTGTAAAGGGTAACGTCATTAAGACCGTCTTCATCCAGGTCGTACGAGCCCGCGCCGGGGAAGTACATTCCAAGTATAGGCTGTTCAAACGCATGGCCCTCGGCCCAGCGGATGATGTCATAGTAGCGGAAGCCCTCACCCAGGAGCTCTATCGTTCTCTCACGGCGGATTTCCAGGATAAGGCCCACATTGGTGCCGTTCTTCTGTGCTACCTTGGGATAACCCGTGGCGCTTGCCAAAAGATATGGATCCGGATTCAGATTAGCCGCTTCCATGTTCAGGTTCGGCATTCCCACTCTGTCGCGCAAGGGCTTGATGGACCTGTCGATATCGGCCTGGGATATATCTCCCAGTTCAGCCTTGGCTTCCGCGTAGTTCAGGTAAACCTCGGCCGCGCGGAAAAGGATGAAATCGCAGTAGGACTGCTGATAAGTGTCGTCTGCCGGTCCCATTAAATACTTGATGGGGCAATATCCGGTGGTGGTTGTACTGAGGCTCGGGGCAAGCTTGGTGCCGGTTCCCAAGCGGCAGTATCCGGGCGTACGGATGCTTTGCGCAAGACGGGGATCGCGGTCCTTCACCTCATCGACAAAACTCATGGTCTCCCAGCCGGTCTTGTCCGTGAAACGGGTTCCGTCCTTCATCAGGTAGCTGGCAACGATCTTCCGGGTTATGCTCCACTGATTCAAGGTAGTTGACAGATAGTCGGAATTGGCCGTGTGAACTACGCTGTAGTCGATATTGTAGTCCCTGCCCAGGATAACTTCCTTGTTGATTCCTTCAGAAACGTTATACTTTGTGAACAGGCCGATGTAGCTTGCGTCTGGATCCCCATTGTTGTAAATCGAGTAGCCGCTGGAGGCGATGAACTTGTCGGCGGCATCGGCAGCCAGCCCCAGATAATAGGAGTAGGGCTTGGCATCGGCCGGAAGTGTCAGGAGCGTCACGTCACCCTCGTGATATTTCCGGAAAGTGCCTTCAAACAGGCAGAAACGGGACTTGAAGGCAAGTGCCGTCCATTTTGTAATCGTATAATCCGAGTGGTTCGTGGGGAGATAGCTGATGGCGAAGTCGATATCCTCGATCATCTTGTCCATCACCAGTTCTCTGCTGTCCCTGGGCTTGTACAGATCCTCATCGTCGGAACCGAGAGTATGGTCGTACCACGGCACGTCTCCGTACTGCTGCACTTTTTCGAAATAGAAATATGCGCGGAAGAAGCGGGCCAGGGCGATATACTGGTTCTTGAGCTGCTCGTCCTTGCAGTTGTCGGCATACTCCAGGAATGTATTGATTTTGCGAAGATATGTCCATTTCCATCCGCTGTCGCCGGAATTGATGGCACGGCCTCCCTTCATCTCGAGGGAAAGAATGCGGCCGGTCACCGCGTCGCTCTGCCCGTCGCTGTAGAAGCCAGTGGGCAGCATCGGATAAAACGTATTGGTATATGCCTTTATCTCCGTTTCCGTGGAGAGGAAAGTCTCGGGGGAAAGCTTGTCCAGAGGAAACCTGTCCAGTAAACCCTCGCATGAGGCCATGCACAGGGAAACGCCCAAAATGATTATGATATTTTTTATGGCTTTCATATGCTTACTCATTAGAAGGTTATGTCAATACCGAACATGAATGTCTTCTGCCAGGGGTAGACGGGGTATTTTCCGGCCGTCTTGGCTGCGGCCTCGGGGTCGATATAGTCGCAGTGGAGTCCCGGGGAGATGTAAGCGAGGTTTTCACCGGAGAAGTACACGCGGAGGGATTCGA